>Ga0209514_10001409_pt1 | contig 41719 bp, 35 predicted proteins | sample Subgrocontami58m_FD_187452 | JGI IMG/M metagenome (GOLD analysis project Ga0209514, IMG submission 187452) | Subsurface groundwater microbial communities from S. Glens Falls, New York, USA - GMW37 contaminated, 5.8 m (SPAdes) (version 3) | ecosystem: Environmental > Aquatic > Deep subsurface >...
GCATCATGCAAACCGACCTGAAGAGACTCATTGCTTACTCCTCCGTCAGTCACCTGGGCTACGTAATGCTGGGCATTTTCGCCTTCAATATGCAGGGATTGGAGGGCGGAATCTACCAGATGCTCAATCACGGCATCAGCACCGGAGGACTGTTCCTCATCGTCGGCATGATCTACGACCGAAGGCACACCCGGATGATCGCGGATTTCGGCGGCCTGTCGAAAGTCATGCCGAAACTGGCGGTTTTTTTCCTGATCGTCACCCTTTCTTCCATCGCGCTCCCCGGTACGAACGGATTTGTGGGGGAATTTCTCATCCTGCTCGGCGCCTTCCGCAGCAATATAGTGTTTGCCCTGCTCGCTGCCACCGGTGTAATCCTGGGCGCCGTTTACATGCTTTGGATGTTCCAACGGGTAATGTTCGGACAGCTAACCCAGGAGGCCAACAAGTCCCTGACGGACCTAACAAGAAGGGAAACCGGCATCCTCTGTGCGATTGTCTTTTTTGTCTTTCTCATGGGCCTCTATCCCCAGGCCTTTTTCCAGAAGATGAATGCTTCGGCGGCGGGCTATCTGAGTTTCCTGCAAGTGAAAACCGCAAGTTACGCACCGGAGGGAAACTTATTGATCAAACCGGTTAAGGCCGATTAGCAGGTAATGTCGTGTTTACTGATAAAGAGGTAAAATTATGGTTGTCATGATACCGGAATTAGCTTTCGGTTGGATAATCCCGGAGATAATTATCACCCTGAGCGCCGTCTTAACTCTCTTAATGGCGGCCTTCGGCAAAAAGGAAGGAGGGTACCTGGTAGGCGCCGTCTCCCTCATCGGCACCGGTCTGGCCCTGGTCTTCACCTGTTACTTGTGGGACAGCAATGTGGCCATCTTCAACAATTTCTACAACATTGACAATTTCGGCACCTTTTTCAAGGCGCTGACCCTGATCGTCACCCTGCTGGTTATCCTGCTGTCCCTGAGGTACGTAGAACGGGAAGGCATGATCACCGGCGAATACTACGCGCTCCTCCTCTTTGGCACCTTGGGCATGATGATCATGGTTTCCTCCTATCATTTCGTCACCATCTTCATCGGCCTGGAACTGATGTCCATTGCCATTTATGTCCTCTGCGGATTCCTCAGCAACAATCCACGGTCCGCGGAAGCTTCGCTCAAATACTTCCTCCTGGGGGCTTTTGCCACCGCCTTTCTCCTTTATGGCATGGCCCTGGTTTACGGCGCCACCGGCTTCCTTGATGTCCGGGAAATGGCAAATTACATCGTTTCGGGGCGCTTTTTTCTCACTCCCCCGTTCATGATCGGGTTAGCCATGCTCGTCGTGGGCTTCGGCTTTAAAACCGCCGCCGTCCCCTTCCACATGTGGACGCCCGACGTCTACGAGGGCGCGCCGACATCCATTACGGCATATATGGCAACCGGGGTCAAGGCCGCCGCCTTTGGCGCTTTCCTCCGTATCTTCTACACAGCCTTTATCCCCTATTTAGCCGCCTGGTCGAACATGTTATGGCTCCTTGCCGTCCTGACCATGACGGTGGGCAATATCACTGCGCTCGTTCAGGACGACGTCAAGCGGATGCTGGCCTATTCCAGCATCGCGCATGCCGGTTACATACTTATCGCTTTCGTGATCGGCGATAGGAATTTTGCCTCCAGCATCCCTTTTTACGTCCTCGTTTACACCTTCATGAATATCGGCGCTTTTGCGGTAATTATCCTCCTGGGCCAGAAAGACAAGCCCAACACCGGTATCGACGCTTACACCGGCCTGGCTTCTCACCACCCGGTCATCGCGCTCTCCATGGCAATTTTTCTTCTTTCCCTGGCGGGGGTACCACCGCTGGCCGGTTTTATGGGCAAATTTTATGTCTTGAGTGCCGCCATCAAAGCGAAATATTATTGGCTGGCAGTCATCGGGGTATTGAATAGTGCCGTAGCCGTTTACTACTACCTGCGCGTGATCATGTACATGTACTTCCGGGAGGCAGTGGCGGAAGTCGAACGCCCGGATATTTCTCCCGCCTATTCGCTGGCGATTCTCGTCAGTGTGGCCGCGCTTTTTTATCTGGGCATTTTCCCACGCGACATCCTGCTGCTGGCCGAAAAATCGGTGAGCATTTTTGCACAATGAATGATATGAAATATCGCTTAAACCATAAAGGAGAGAAATTATGACTACCCCTCAACATTGTCCGGGTTTTGAAACGTTCAAGGATTTAAAGTCATTTGTTTGCAATTGCCCCAATTGTGGAAAAGAGGTAGAAGTGTTTTCCGATGAATTTGACCGGAAACATATTTGCCGGAACTGCAAGCAGGAAGTCGATTTCACCAAGTGTACCTTGAGATCGGACGTCGCTACCATCAGGCCGTGACAAAACATTTAGCGGGTAAAAATGGCTTGGGCCGGTGCAGCAATCAGCAATATTTTATCGTTAGAGGTGTTTAGATGGTTAGTCTGACCATTGATGAGCGGAAGGTCACGGTCGAGGAAGGCACTACCATCCTTCAGGCCGCCGCCGCGGTTGGCATCAAGATTCCAACTTTGTGTTACCATAAGAGATTGAATCCTATCGGAGCGTGCCGGATGTGCCTGGTGGAGGTCGAGGGATATGCCAATCCCATGACGGCCTGTACGACACCCGCCGAGGAAGGAATCAAGGTCTGCACAACTTCGGAGCGGCTCCAGAAGATGAGAAAGGACAACCTGAAGCTGCTCTTGGTCAACCATCCGCTGGAGTGTCCCATCTGCGATGCCGGGGGTAAATGCGAACTGCAGGACATAGTTTATCAATTCGGTATCGAAACAGCGGACTATTATGCTGAACGGCCCGCTAAAAGTACCGAGTATTCCACGCCGCTCATCCGTCATTGGCCGCACCGGTGCATCATGTGCCTGCGCTGTGTCCATGCCTGCCGGAATGTCACCTTGGGAGTTCTTGACGTGGTCGGAACGGGAATCGCGGCGCAGATTTCGCCCGTGCACAAGGAAAGGTGCACGTCCTGCGGTGAATGCCTGCGCAGTTGCCCTACGGGGGCCCTGACGGAAAACTTGAGCCGCCACCGGGGACGTCCCTGGAACACCGAGCGGATAAAAACGACTTGTACTTACTGCGGCTGCGGATGTCAGCTGGAGCTTATGGTCGCCAACAAGAAGATCATCAGCGTTACCGCCAGCGAAGAGGGTACGAATCAGGGAAGTCTCTGCGTCAAAGGGCGTTTCGGATACGAATTTATTCAGAGTGCCGAGCGGCTATCCAAACCACTGATTAAAAAAGACGGTGAATTCCGCGAAGCGGACTGGGATGAGGCCTTGAGTCTGGTAGCGGAACGCCTGGGGGCGATTAAATCGTCGCACGGGGCCGACTCCATTGCCGGCCTTGCTTCCGCCCGTTGCACCAATGAGGAAAATTTCCTCTTCCAGAAGTTCATAAGGGCGGTGATCGGAACAAACAATATCGATCACTGTGCCCGGCTTTGACACTCTTCTACGGTGGCAGGTCTTGCCGCCGCGTTTGGCAGTGGAGCGATGACGAATCCCATTGCCGATGTCCTGCAATCGGCAACCATTCTGGTGACGGGCAGCAATACATCGGAAAACCACCCGATCTTTGCCAATTATCTCAAAGAGGCGGTTTACCGGAAAGGCGCCAAGCTGCTCGTTATCGACCCGCGAAAAATTGCTTTAACGGAATACGCAACCCTGTGGCTAAGGCCTAAACCCGGTACCGATGTGGCCTGGATTAACGGGCTGATGCATATTATTCTTCAGGAAAATTTGCAGGACGAGGAATATGTAAAGGAGAGGACGGAAGGTCTTGAAGCGCTGAAAGCCGTAGTGGAAAAATATACGCCTGAGTATGTTGCGGAGATAACAGGCATACCGGCGGCGGACCTGACGGCGGCCGCCCGGTTGTACGGCAAAGCGCAACCGGCCTCGATCCTTTATACAATGGGAATCACGCAACATACAACGGGAACAGATGCCGTTAAGTCCTTGGCCAACCTGGCCATGCTTTGCGGCAATGTGGGCGTTCCGGGCGGGGGTGTAAATCCGCTCCGGGGCCAAAACAATGTGCAGGGGGCCTGCGATATGGGCGGTCTCCCCGATGTGTACCCCGCCTATCAGCAAGTGGCAGACGAGGCCTTGCGGGCAAAGTTTCAGCAGGCCTGGGGCGTCTCCCTGTCCGATAAACCGGGCCTCACTCTCGTCGAGATGATGCATGCCGCTGCCGCCGGAAAGATCAAGGGCATGTATATCATGGGTGAAAATCCCCTGCTGTCCGATCCCGATTTGTCCCATGTCGAGGCGGGGCTGAAGAACCTTGATTTTCTCGTGGTCCAGGATATCTTTCTCACCGAAACCGCCAAGCTCGCCCACGTCGTGTTGCCGTCGGCCTGCTTTGCCGAAAAAGAAGGCACCTTCACCAATTCGGAAAGGCTGGTGCAACGGGTGCGTAAAGCTGTCGCAGCACCGGGAGAAGCGAAGCCGGACTGGGAAATAATCGTTGAACTGGCCCGCAGGCTCGGTTATCCGATGGATTACAGCAGCGCACAGGAAATCATGGGGGAAATAAACAGACTGGCGCCGAGCTACGGCGGCATTACCTATGAGAAGATAGAAAAGGCAGGCGTCCCCTGGCCCTGCCCAACTCCCGATCACCCGGGAACAACTTATCTCCACAAAGACAGGTTCACGCGCGGGCGCGGCCTGTTTCATGCCATCGATTACCGAGAACCGGCGGAGCTGCCGGATACCGAATACCCCCTGTTGCTTACCACCGGCCGTGTGCTCTACCATTACCACACGGGTACCATGACCCGCATCGGCCACGGTATTACGGAACGCTGCCCGGAAAGCCTGGTAGAAATCAATCCGCGGGACGCAGAGAAGATCGGCCTGGCCGACGGCGATTTCGTCCGGGTAACTTCCCGCCGGGGCACCGTCCGGGCGCGCGCCAAGCTGACCGATCGTTCACCCGCCGGGACAGTTTTTATGAACTTCCATTTCCACGAGGTGGCGGTAAATCTACTCACCAACCCGGCCCTGGATCCGGTGGCCAAGATTCCCGAATACAAAGTCTGTGCGGTTAAGATCGAGGCCGCGTAATCTTCTCTTTCGCTTCCCCCCTTGCGAGGGGGGAAGCGCTCTGATCCTTCCTGATCCAAAATAATCTGGAAATTTTAGCAAAAGCGGTGTAATACTTAGAAACTACAGCAATTAGCTAATTCGCATGCGGTAATGAGAATAGTTACCTGTATCGGGAGGATTAAATGAAAACGTTTCACCATAATCGATGGGTCCCTTTGCTGCTGGCCATGACCTGCTTTTTCATCCTGGGTCCTTACAGCGACAGTCAGGTTTCCGCCCTCGACAAAAACACTTACAAGACCTTGAAAACCTTTAACGAGGTCCTGGATATTGTACAGAAAAATTATGTGGAAGAGGTTGAGGCCGACAATCTCATCAAAGGAGCCATTAATGGCATGGTCAAATCCCTGGACCCCCACAGCAGCTTTATGACGGCCGATATGTACAAACAATTAGAGGTGGACACGCGGGGCAGCTTCGGCGGCATCGGCATCGAGATCACCCTGACAAAGGATATTCTCACTGTTGTTTCACCCATTGAAGACACACCGGCTTTCAAGGCCGGGATCAAGTCGGGCGACCAAATTATCATGATCGATGGACAAACCACCAGAGATATAACCATCACGGAGGCAGTCAGCAAACTGCGGGGGAAAAGAGATACCAAGGTAACGCTCACGATTATGAGGGAAGGAGCGGCAAAACCTCAGGATTTCGTATTGGTCCGGGATGACATCAAGATCAAAAGCGTCAAGTCGAAGATTATTGATAAACATATCGGCTACATCAGATTATCCGCTTTCCAGGAAAGAACAACGGAAGATCTGAGAAAGGCAGTTAAGGATATAACTGAAAAAGCTAAGCCACTGCAAGGGATCGTGCTCGATGTGCGCAACAATCCCGGCGGCCTCCTTAATCAGGCGGTGGAAGTATCCGATGTTTTCATGAAATCCGGCACCATCGTTTCCACCAGGGGAAGAACGAAGAACACGGAAAACAAGGCCACGGCCCGGAATGACGGCCACGAACCGACCTGCCCGATAGTCGTACTGGTAAACGAAGGAACTGCCAGCGCCGCAGAAATAGTATCGGGCGCCCTCCAGGACAGTGGACGGGCGATCATTGTGGGCGCACAAACCTTCGGCAAGGGCTCCGTACAGACTGTTATTCCGCTGGAAAATGGAGCGGCCCTCAAATTGACCACGGCCCGCTATTACACGCCCAACGGGCGCTCCATCCAGGCCGAAGGCGTCAAACCGGATATCGCGGTGAAGTTCGTTGCCCCGGTGGAAACCAAGGCTGCCCCGGAGGGAGCACAGCATTCGGAAGGAGGGATGAGGGAACGGGATTTAAAAGGCCATATCAAATCCACCAAGGAAAACAGCCCCGCAACAGAACAAAAGGCCGATACCAAGGCCACTGAAGAACCTGACGAAACAGCGCGGGATAATCAGCTCAAGAGTGCCGTCGATATCTTAAAGAGTTGGGACATCTTCAAGAAGACGCCAAAATCTTAGCTGATGGGCCTTATTATTATTTGCGTCTCCACCAGGGCCGGGGAAACGCCCGGTAGCGGTGGTAATTACCGCACTTCATCGGCGCTGGCTTGGGTAACGAGGAAAGCATGAAATTCTTCAAGCGCCTCGCCACTCTGTTGATGTTATTGTTATTCCTGGCGGCAGCCTATTACATATTTTATGGCCCGCCGGCCAAGGTTTTCCAAGGACAGGACCAGGGAACCGGAGGCACCTCTACCTCAACGGAAGATTTTCCCGCCCAACCCCCCTGGCCTGAGGGCGGTGACCGTCAGGATGAAAGAAGCATCGCCCTCATCATTGATGATATTGGTTTCAACCTCGGTCCTTTAAAAGAACTGTTGAAAATCAACTCTCCCCTGGCCTTCGCCGTGTTGCCTTACGCACCTCACGCCGTTGCCGCGGCGGAGTTGATCCACGCACAGGGGCGCGAAATAATGTTGCACCTGCCCATGGAACCCCGGGCTGAAAAAGACGATCCCGGTCCGGGGGCGCTTTTACGGGCCCTGCCGGAAGCGGAAATCCGCAAGCGAGTGGCTGAAGCCCTTGCCGCCGTGCCCTATGTGGTGGGCGCTAATAATCACATGGGTTCGGCCTTCATGGAGGATGAGGAAAAGCTTGAGATCGTCCTCGGGGAATTACAGTCCCGGGGACTCTTCTTCATCGACAGTCGAACGACGTCCGCTTCCCGGGCCGGGGCCTTGGCAGCAAGAAGCGGTATCCGGTTCGCCGCCCGCGGGCTTTTTCTTGATAACAATCAGGAACAGACCGTGATCTTTAATAACTTGCTCGAACATTTGGCAAAGACTAAGCAGACCAGCATGGTGATCATCGGCCATCCCTATCCGGGCACCGTTAAGGCGCTTCAGGAAGCCATTCCGCTGCTGCAGTCGCGGGGTATCCGGTTTGTGGCACCCTCGGAAATTGTGAAAAAGAGCCTGAAAGCAAACAACCAAGGGGAATGAAGAATTATTTTTTATGATAACCAAGCACAATAAACTATATTTATTAGTAATTATCATAGCTTGTCTTGCGGGATGCCTGCCGCCTCCGGAGGGAGCTGCGAGCGCCTCCTTATCCGCTCCGGGCGCCTATAACGAGGCATCGCTTGAGGAAACTGCACCTGATGTCAAAACAGCCGCGGTCATTGATCGCCCGGACCTGGCTTCCTATCATTATTCGCTCGCTGTCCTCTTTTCCCTGGAGGGCAAGCTCGATGAGGCCATCGGCGAGATGGAAAAAGCGCTCCGCCTGGATGCCAAATCAACTTATTTGGCAGCGGAACTAGCGGTCCTGTACCGCGAGAAAGGCGACATTTCCCAAGCCGTTTCGCTCATGGAAAAGACCGTCTCCGAAAATGGCCGTGATAGTGATGCCCGTCTTTTGCTGGCCAGTTTGTACGTGGCGCACAAGAACTACCAGGGCGCCCTGAAAGAATATCTTAAGGTGAGTGAACTGGAACCGAAGAATGTCGATGCCCTTCTCTATACGGGGATTCTTTATGCGGAAACCAAGGATTACGAAAAAGCTGTTTCCACCCTTCACTCGCTGCTCGCCATTGATCCCGATCATCTCATGGGTAATTACTACCTGGCTAAAACAGCGAGCGAACTGCAACGCTATGATGAGGCCATAGAAAGATATAAAAGGACGCTGAAGCTGAAACCGGCCTTTGAGCAGGCCGTCCTCGAGTTGGGAAACATCTATGAAACAAAGAAACTAAGCGACCAGGCGGTGGAAATTTACCGCACCTTTCTCAAAATCAACCCCCACGGCGTCGGGATAAGACTTCAACTGGCCAACTTGCTGATCCAATCAGGTAAAATTGAAGAAGCGGAGAGCGAGCTGCAGGAAGCCCTCCAGTGGGGGCAAGGGAACCGCGAAGTCGGTTACCGGATCGGACTATTCTATCTGGGCCAAAACCGCTACGAGCAGGCAGGGCAAATCTTTCTGGAATTACTTAAAGCTAACCCGAAAGATAATCGGTTGAGATACTTGCTCGGTTCAGCCTATGAAGGGAAAAAAGATTATCAGCAGAGCATGGCCGAACTCCGAAAGATCCCCCCGCGTTCGGAACTCTATGCCAACGCCCAGGTCAGCATCAGCATGATGTTAAAGAATCTTGGCCAATTGGATGAAGCAATCGCCAATCTGTCAGCGGCCATTGCCAACCGGACGGAGGCTTCCGACCTCTATGCCATCCTGGCTTCCCTTTACGAAGAAAGAAAGGACTTGCCGCAGGCGGAAGAAACTTTAAAACTGGGTCTCAAAATCTCTCCCAGTGTGGCGTTGCATTTTAATCTCGGCGTCCTTTATGAAAAAACGGGTCGTTTCCAGGACAGTATTGAAGAGATGAAGAGGGTCCTGAAAATGGATGACAAAAACGCCGAGGCCATGAACTTTATAGGCTATTCCTATGCCGAAAGAGGCATCAATCTGGCAGAAGCGGAGGAGCTGATTAAGAAGGCCCTCGCCCTGAAGCCGGGAAACGCCTTCATGCTGGACAGTCTGGGCTGGGTGTATTTCCAGCAGAAGAAGCTCGAAGCGGCCGTCAAGTATTTAAAAGAAGCGGCAACCCTGCTCCCACAAGACGCCACGGTGGCGGAACATTTAGGCGATGCCTATAATGAGGCCGGCCAATGGGGAGCGGCCATGGAGACTTACAAAGAAGTCATGAAATTAAATCCCAAAAATACAAGCGTACCCGAGAAGATGGAGCAATTGAAGGTAAAAATCATGAACAAAGGACAAAACCCTTCGTGACGCCCTCCCGCATCGCTGTTTATGCACTGTTGCTCTCCTGTTGCCTCCTGTCCTGTGCCCCCTCCCGGCTCTCGCCCCTGCCCGCCGGGACTTTGCCTCCCTCCCAATTGGACCGGTATTGGGAAAAGATCGCGGCGGCAAATTATGTCCCGGGTTCATTACAGGCCATAGCAAAAATCGATCTGCAAACCGGCAAGGTAAAGAACCATCTTACCGTTGCCCTGCAGATTCGGCATCCCTCGCGGCTGCGAATAGAAAGCATTCCCGTCTTCGGTACTCCGGATCTTTTACTTTCCTTAAACGAGAAGGACCTGAAAGTATTCTTGCCGGGCAAGAAACAATTCTACCTTGGCCGTCCCACGCAGGATAACCTGATGCATTTCCTGCCCCTAAGCCTGCCCCCGGCGGACATCGTCGCCCTGCTGATGGGTATCCCTTTTCTGCCCGCCGCTGACCGGATTGTCGGCTTCCAGGAGTCTAATGTCGACGGCCGCCTGAAACTGGAACTTTTCCTCGCCGGCGGCACGGCACAAACAATGTGGTTCGACGGCGTCACGGGGCGTTTGGTAAAGATGGAAATTCTCGACGCCACCGGCGAAATCATTCACCGGGTAGATTACGGCGCCTATCACCAGTTCGGAAACATTCGGCTGCCTGAAGGAATGACCATCATTTCCCGAGAAAAGAATACCCGGTTACTCGTTCAATATTCAGACATGGAATTGATCGCCTCAGGAGACGAGGAGATTTTCGATCTCCCCATCCCTCCCGGCATGGCACCGGTCATCCTGGATGGGGAAAACAGACAGTGGGTCGATGATTGAAACAGCGGGGCGTCCTTCGACAAGCTCAGGACAAGCTCAGGACAGGCTCAGGATGATAGGTTGTCATGGTGAGCCAGTCAAGCCACGTCCACGTTAGATTGCCGCGGTCATTTGATGTTGAGCAAGGTCGCCTTGGCCGTTCGGGCCTGATTCGTATTAGGGTAGTCTTTGATGACCCGTTCCAGAATCAATTTGGCACTGGCCTTATCGCCGAGATTCAAAAAGGAAATACCCTGCTTCAGAAGGGCATTGGAAACCTTATCGCCCGCAGGATAATTTTTTGCTACCTTTTCATATTCCAAGATGGCGTTCTCGTACCTTTTCTCAAAGTAATAGCATTCGCCGATCCAAAACTGGGCATTATCGGAATATTCCGTATCGGGATACTGTTTCAGAAAGTTCTGGAACGCCTCTCTTGACCTGTCGAATTTACCTTCCTTGAAAAGCTCATAAGCGGCGGCATAGGCCGACTCCTTGTCCGGTTTGCCTTTGGCAACGTCCTTAGATTTTTCATTCTTTTCCGTTCCCTCCGCCTGTTCTTCTCTCTTGCCGATGCCCAGGAAATTTTCGATGAAATTTAATTTAAAGTTGATGTTGTTGAGTTTGTCCCGGATATCCTTATTTTCCTCTTCCCGGCGGCCGGAACGGGCAGTAAAAGCGGTAACGTCTTTTCGCACTGCCTCCACCTGACTCTCCAGTTGCCCTCTTAATTGCTGCAAATTATCCCGGATATCGGTGACATTGGCGCCCGTTTCCGCAGTGTTCCTGCGGGAGGCGGAAATAGCTTCGCCGGTCTTTTCCAGTTCCATCCGGAGGGCGGCATTTTCCGCCTGCAGGGCAGCAAATTTAGGGTCCAGGGCGAGGATCTTGTTGTCAACAACTGTCTCAACCTTCTCGTCAACGACCTTGATCCGCCGATCAAACTCCATTTGCACCCTTCTTAAATCATCCGTGGTGGCACAACCGATAAGGACCAGGGTGACCAATGGCAACAGTAAAATATTTTTCTTCAATAGTGGCCTCGCTTAATGGATATTTGCTTGTCCTGCCCTCCCCCCCGTCTACTTGCCGGAGGCGATGTGCGCCCTTCTGTTCTTTTGCCAAGCCTCTTCATTGTGCCGCTGGTCCAGGGGGCGTTCAAAACCGTAACTGATCGTCTTTATCCGCTTCGCCTCTACGCCCAGATCGATAAGATACTTGGCCACCGCATTGGCCCGTCTCTCGCCTAAAGCCAGATTATATTCCGCGGTCCCTCTTTCATCACAATGTCCCTCAATGGTGACCAGCACGTCTTTGCTCTTGTTCAGCCATTCCGCACCCTTAGCGATGACGGCCTTGGCCTCATCGTTGAGCGCGTACTTATCGAAATCAAAATAGATGTCGGCAAATTCGAATGTCGCCCGGGCCGGTGCAGCGGCCTTTGCCGCCTTCTTTGCCGCCGCTTCTTTTTCCACCTTCGCCGCGGCGGCAGCCTCCTTTTCGGCCTGCGCCTTTAAAGCCCTTTCCCTGGCCGCACGCTCCTCTTCAGCCTGCCTCCTCACCGCCGCATCGTCCTTGGCCTTTTCGGCAGCCGCTGGCTTCTGCACCGCCACCGCCGGAGTCTCCCTGGGGGCGGCCTCTTCCTTCAAAACCGTTTTCTTTGCACAACCGGAAACAAATAATAAAGCTAAGGAAATCAAAAAAATAACCAAATAATAAGAATATCTTTTTTTCATGGCCTTTTTTCCTTTCTCCCGATTATTTCGTTAACGCATTTATCCTGCTTTGCAGGACTTATCCTGTTTAGCAGGGTCAGGAACCTATAACGTAATTCAAAGTCACATTCAATAAGAATTTCCCGCAGCCTGACTTCTCTCACGACCCTTGACCCAGCCTTTCATTCGGTCTTCAGGCGGGGAGACCAGGCGGGAAGAACGCCATCACCGCTTCCTTCGTAAAGCACCCGAAGATTTGTTCCGATTCTGCTCATGATGCAGATCCTCTTCTTGCCTCCCCCGCCCTTGCTGAAGGCCAGGTATCGCCCGTCGGGCGACCAGGTGGGAGAAGTGCTTTCCCCCCGGTCAAAAGTCAGCTGCTTCACATTGTCGCCGTTCACACCGATGGTGAATATCTGAAAAGTGCCGTCCCCGGCCCTGCCTTCATAGGCAATGAGGTCGCCTTTCGGCGACCAGGACGGCGAGGTATTATAGTTTCCTTCATAGGTCAGCCGCCGGGCGTTGTTGCCATCCGCATCCATGATATATAGTTGGGGAGGACCGGACCGATTGGACACGAAGACGATCTTCGTTCCATCGGGAGACCAGGCCGGCGAGATGTCGATGGCAAAATTATTCGTCAGACGCTGCAGCAACCGGCTGCCAAAATCAAGAACATAAATTTCTTCATTGCCGTCTTTACTCAATGTTAACAATACCTTTTTGCTATCGGGGGACCAGCCGCCGGACAGATTAATCCCCTTATAAGAGGCAATCTTCAGCGTTTGCGCACTGAGCAAATTTTTCACGTAATAATCAGGGCTGTCATTTTCGAAGGAGGTGTAGGAGAGGTAATTCCCATCAGGAGACCACCGGGGCGACATGATGATATGCCGGCCTTCCTTTTCTTTTACGAGGCCCGAACCGTCGAAGTTTAGCGAAAGGAGCTCCGAGCGATCGCCCCGCTTCGCGACAAAAGCTATGCGGGAGGCAAACACCCCCCCTTCGCCGGTTAGAGCCTGCAGCACCTCGGCGGCAAACTTACGGGTCATGGCCGTCAAATCCGCGGCCTTGCCGGTATATTTCTTTTCCAGCAGGAGTTCCGCCTTGACCACATCATAAAGGCGGCAAGTGAGGAAAAGATCGCTGCCCCGATATTGGAAGCTTCCCTTCACCAGATACTCCGCTCCGATGACCAGCCAATCACCAAAACTAACCGACTCCCGGGCATTCGCCGGCAGTGGTTTCGAATCCTCGAGATAGGCCTTTTTGTTCAGCACGTTAAAATAGCCCGTGATGCTCAAGAGACTGGCCAGATTATCGGAGGCCGCAACCGCTACGTTGTCCGGCCCCGGGGAACCGCCAAGCAGCAGGTGAAAATCCGGCACGGCGATGGCAAATTGCTGGAAGGAGGGGGCATCGATGTCGAGATAAACCTTCGCCCAGCTCTCCGATGGTGGCGACAGGGCAAAAAACAGCGCGAAAAGCGGTATGATAAACTTTAACAGACGGATATTCTTAAGCAAATGCCGTGACTCCTTTTTTCAGCGAAATTCCGAGGAATGGAAGCGGATGCCCACTTCAAGGCTCTCTTCCTTCAAGCCCGCCGGAAGGTGAGGAAAAGGGCTGGCCTTCTTCACGGTACGCAACGCCGATTCATCAAAATAGCGATTCCCGGAACTCTTTTCCAGACCCACGTTGACAGCGACACCATCCCGTAAAATCCGGGCATGCACAACCACCACAATATTGGCCTGCGGCAGTATTCCCGGGGGAAGGGACCAGGCGCCCTTGATTCTTGACCAGATGAGGGCATAATAATCCCTCATCTGCGCGTTCAGCTCCCCGTCGCCCGGCCTTCCGCCGGCAGCAGCCGGGGGTGCAGCAGGACTTATCCGTTCCCCGCCCCTGGGTGCGGCGCTCGTTGAGGGCGGCGGCGCCTTCGTGGCGGAGGACTGGACATTTTTCTTGATCGCTTCCAGAACTTTGTCGAGATTATCAGTAGATGTCTTCTTCGTTTCCACGGGGGCAAGGGGTGCCACCGGCAGGGTGCTGATCGACTCCTTTTGGATCGAGGGCTGGCTGGAAGGGGCGATATCCATAAGTTCCTTCCAAGACGCGTCCCGCCCCCCCTTACTGGTTGTCAGACTTGAGGGCATGCTGACCAACTGGACGGAATAGGCCGGCCCAAAGGTAACGGTCGGCGATGGCAGTGAAGGGGAAAGCACGAACAGCAGTAAAACTACAACATGGGCAAAGAAAGAAAGAAAAATCATACCCTTGAGGCTGAATCCCCCGTCACCGGCGATCCTTCCTTCCGGATAGGTCATCTTGTCTCCTCCGGAGGTTCGGTAATCATGCCCAGTTTGTCCACCCCGGCCTTCCGGACCTCGGACATGACCTCCACAACAAAGCCATAGGGAACGCTCTTGTCCGCCTTCAGGAAAAGATCCCGGTCAATTCGGCCGGCAAAGATATGCTCCAGTTTTACCCGCAGCTCCGGAAGGGCAATCCGGCTTTTGTTCAGGAACACATCCCGGGCGCCGTTAACGGTCAGGACCAGTTTTTCTTCAGTTACATCAATACTTTTGGCTTTCACCCGGGGGAGATTGACATTGATGCCCATCTGCAACATGGGCGCGGCGACCATGAAAATAATCAGCAGCACTAAGATCACATCCACCAACGGGGTGACATTGATGGCTGAAAAGCAGTCATCTTGATTGTAACTGTGTCTTTTACGGCAACTCACTGTTTTTACCGCCTGGCATTATGCCGTTCCAGGATATTCAACATTTCGGAAACGAAGTTGTCCATTTCCATCGCCATAGCCTTAATGTTGTTCTGGAAATAGTTATAAAATACTACCGCCGGGATGGCTGCCGCCAGGCCGGCGGCCGTGGCGATCAGGGCTTCCGATATTCCCGGGGCCACGATGGCTAAGGTTGCGGAACCTTTGGCGCCGATCCCCCGGAAAGTGTCCATTATTCCCCAAACCGTACCAAAGAGTCCGATAAAGGGACAAACACTGCCGGTGGTCGCCAGAAAACCGAGCGCGCTTTCCAGTTTGCCGATTTCCAGGGTAGTGGCGCGATTGAAGGTGCGCTCGATATTATCAATTCCCCTGAGCTCCAGGGAGGACAAAGCCGCACTGTCCGTAACCGGCGGCGACTCTTTAATAAACTTGTTGAGATTCATCTGCTCGGCGTACCCCGCCCGGAAGACCTCCCCCACATTGGAATGGACAAACTTCTTGGAAGCGGCAAACACCTCGGACAGCTTGCTGCTCCTCATGTACAATTCCAGAAAGGCGCCGTTTTCTTTCTTCGCTTTCCGGAGCAGCCGGTATTTCAGGAAAATGACCGCCCAGGAAACGACAGAAAAAAACAGCAGGGAAAGCAGGACCAGCTGCACGATAAAGCCGGCGTCAAGGACCATGCCCATGAGGCCGCCGTGGAAACTGCCCTCCAAATTTACGTTAGCGGAAGAAAGATCTGCCAAACTCACCCCCCAAAAAACATTAATATAAGACAGGGCTAGGTTTAATGAAAAAATACCGCCTTGTCAATACCTCTTTTGCCGACCGGTTCGTCAGAGGTCTTCCGGACGGAAGGCCACCACATCTTCAATGGTTGCCGCGTCAGACAGGATCATAGCCAGCCTGTCGATCCCCAGGGCGATGCCTGCCGCTTCGGGCATGAGCGAAAGAGATGCCAGGAAGCGTTCGGCTGAGGGATAAACCGTTTTTCCCAGGCTGCGGCGCTCCGCTCCGGCAACTTGAAAACGGCGGCGCTGCTCCGCGCCGTCTGTCAGCTCCGAACAGCCATTAGCCAGTTCCAGCCCTCCGATGTAGAGTTCGAAGCGTTCTGTCAAAGTGGGATCGTCATTTTTTGCCTTGGCAAGGCTGCCATGATGCAAGGGATAATCATAAAGGAAGGTCGGGGTGGTCCTGCCCAGGGCCGGTTCGATGTGGCAGGCCATCAGCTCATCGAAGCAGTCTTGCCGGAGGGCTTCCGCCATGGAAAGAGGCGCGTGACGGGCAAAGGCCTCCGCCACCGTGGTCATCTCCCAGGGTGGTAGCAGGTTGACCAGTCGCCCGCGGTAGTTCAGGGCCGGGCCGCATCCCAGTTCTCCCAAGACACAGGTAAACAGGGATTCGCATTCCCGCATGAGCTCTTGATAGTTGCTGCCCGCGCGATACCACTCGAGCAGCGTAAATTCGGGCAGGTGGCGGTCGCCCCTTTCCTGCTCCCGAAAGCAACGGCAGATCTGGAAGATGCGCGGGAAACCCGCAGCGAGGAGCCTCTTCATGCACAATTCCGGCGAGGTATGCAAGAACCGGCTGCCGCAGCCCATAGCATCAATATGCAATTCCGGCGCCGGCGCCGGAATCAATAAGGGGGTTTCCACCTCCAGGTAGCCGTGGCCAATAAAAAAACGGCGGATCGCCTGGATCATGATGGCGCGCCGCCGGAGAGTATCGGCCTTTGCAACCCACATTCCGTCATTCACTGTCGCTGTCACCCGAACCGGACCTGAGCTTGCCGAAGGGCTGTCGAAGGAGCCTGCCCTGAGCCTGTCGAAGGAGCCTGCCCTGAGCCTGTCGAAGGGTCATCCCTTGACACGGGTAAGATATTCCCCCGTGCGCGTATCGACCCTGATCTTTTCCCCCTCTTCCACAAAGGTGGGTACCTGTATCTGATAACCCGTCTGCAGGGTCACCGGCTTCGTAGTCCCGGACACCGTATCCCCTTTGGCCCAGGGATCGGCCTGCGTTACGGTGAGATCGACAAAATTAGGCACACTCACCCCCAGAGACCGGTCTTCAAACATGAGGATCTCCACCTCCAGGTTGTCGATCAGATAGTTCTTGGCATCGCCTACCTGCTCTTCCGTGAGAAAAATCTGTTCATAGCTCTGGTTGTCCATGAAGCAGTATTTTTCCCCTTCCTTGTAAAGAAACTGCATCTTTTTTTCCTGCAGGTCGGCCGATTCAAAGGTATCGACGGAACGGAAGGTCCTTTCAAACTGGCTTCCCGTCAGCATATTCTTCAGTTTAGAGCGATAAAGAGCCTGGCCCTTGCCGGGCTTGACAAAGTTAAATTCCGTTACGATGTAAGGTTCATTGTCAATTTTTATTCTGAGACCTTTTCTCAAATCGCTGGCATTATACATATGGTTTATCTCGCTCCTTCCTTTGAATACAGTAATTTTACCATGTTGTGCCCTCCTTTTACAAACTTTAAGTGACAGTCGGCGGCGCGGGTAAAAAGGCCGGCCCCAGAGGAATCTTTCCCTCTTTCCCGGGCGTATCGAGCACGTACCGCGGCAGACAAAGTCCGGAGATGTTGCGCCTGAGCTGTTCCATGATATCCATCCCCTGGCTGATATCGGCACGCAAATGGTCCGTGCCGGTGACGGCATCGCCTTGAAAAAGATAATAAGGCCGCACCCCTATCCGTTGTAGCCCATAGAGCAGGCATCGCATTTCCTCATAAGAGTCGTTCACCCCTTTTAGCAGGACGGATTGATTGGAAATCGGAATGCCCGCGCTGAGCAGCATGTCGCAGGCCCTGGCCGACTCGGCAGTGATTTCCCGCACGTGATTAAACTGGGTATTTAACCATAGTGGCCGATGCTTACGGAGCAGGCGGCATAATTTTTTTGTGATCCGCATCGGCATGACAACGGGAATCCGGCTCCCGATGCGGACGACCTCAATGTTCGGGAGGGAACGCAAGGCCCCGATCAGCCAATCCAGATAACCTTCATTTAAGGTCAGAGGGTCGCCGCCGGAGATTATCACTTCCCTGATGCCGGGCCTTTGAGATATGTAATCCCTCATGGACAGCAATTCTTCTCTGGTGATCGCCCGTGTTTTTTCCCGCCAGCGGCGCTTGCGGTTGCAATGGCGGCAATAGGTATGGCAGGCATTGGTCACCATGACGAGGCACCGGTCGGGAAAACGGTGCACCAGACCGGGCAGGGGCATATTTTCTTCTTCCGCCAGCGGGTCCTCAACGCTCGAACAGGAATGTTCCATCTCCTGCAGGTCGGGGAGGCATTGTTTCGCAATGGGATCATTTTCGTCGTCCCTGTCGACCAGAGAAAGATAGTAAGGCGTGACGCAAAAGGGATAGCAACTGATCAGTTTCCCGTAACGGTCCTGCGATGACGGGGGATAACCGAGCAAGGAGGCCAATTGGTCCCCTCTGTGGAGGCGATGCCGGCGTTGCCAGCGCCAATCGTGCCAATCAGCGGAAGAAATATCACTTTTAATAATAAAGGACTTTGTTTCGGTTCCCATGCCATCTCTGCGCTAATGAAAGTGGTGTGCTCTATCACAAATAAGCAGCTCTGGGAAGAAGAATGATTCCATGCCAAGAAATTGAGGGACTATTGACCGCCGAGGTAGGCTTCCTTGATCCGGGGATCGCCGAGGAGGTCCTTGCCCGAACCGGCAAGGATCATCCGGCCTGTCTCCAGCACATAAGCGCGCGCGGCCAGGGAAAGGGCCATGTGGGCGTTTTGCTCCACCAGCAGGATTGTCGTGCCCGCCCGGTTGATATCGGCAATAATGCGGAAAATATCCCGCACCAGCATGGGCGCCAGCCCCATGGAAGGTTCATCCAGGAGCATCATTTTACTTTTGCTCATGAGCGCCCGGCCCACAGCCAGCATCTGCTGCTCGCCGCCTGACAGAGTGCCGCCCAGCTGGCGCAGACGTTTTTCCAGCACCGGAAAGACATCAAAGACCCGCCCCATGTCCTCGGCAATCCCTTGCTTGTCTTTTCTCTGCCAGGTGGCAAGTTTCAGGTTTTCCCAGACCGTAAGGTTCCCGAAGATGCCCCGCCCTTCCGGCACCTGGGCCATTCCCAGGGCTACGATCCCGTGGGCTGGTACCGACCGCAGGTCCTGTCCGCCATAACTGATGCTGCCGCCGTAGGGCGTAAGGCCGGAGAGGGCGCGGAGCGTGGAGGACTTGCCGGCGCCGTTGGCGCCGATGAGCGTGGCAATCTCGCCTTCCCTGACGTCAAAAGAGACATTGTCCACGGCCTTGATATTGCCGTAGGCAACGGTCAGGTTTTCCACTTTGAGCAACACCTTTCCTTCATTCATTCTTAAATAGCCCCAGAAAAAAGTACTCAAACACGCCGGCTTCGTAAGAAGCTCCGGAGGCAAGGCACGCGAATACATGAGGAATGAGGCGTACTATATGTACGCCGCAATGACGAATGATTCGCGCAACGCCGCATACGGACTTCTTACGAAGCCGGCGCCTCGCCCAGGTATACCTCCAATACCCGCCGGTTCTTCTGTATCTCCTGCGGCGTTCCCTCGGCGATCATTTCGCCGAAATCGAGGACCAGGAGGCGCTCGCACACATTCATGACCAGGTGCATTTGATGTTCGATGAGGAGGATAGTCAGGTTGAATTCTTTGTGCATCCACAGGATAAATTCCAGCAGCCGGGCAACTTCCTGGGGATTCATGCCCGCCGCCGGTTCATCAAGCAACAGCAGTTGTGGTCTTGTGGCCAGGGCCCTGGCAATCTCCAGCCTTCTTTGCAGGCCATAGGGGAGATTCTTGGCCGTTTCGGCGGCATAACCATCCAGCTTCAGCAGGGCGAGCAGTTCCAGGGAATGTTCCAGAACCGCTTCTTCTTCCGCATGAAACCCTCCCAGGCGAAAAAGGGCCTCCAAAGGGTTGTACTGCACCTTACTGTAATGGGCGATGCGCACGTTATCGAGCACCGTCAGTTCTTTGAACAGGCGGATGTTTTGGAAGGTGCGGGCAATACCAAGGGCGGCAATCCGGTCCGGCGCCTGGCCGACAAGTTCTGTGCCGGCAAAGGAAATACTGCCGGCGGTCGCCCGGTAGACGCCGGTAATCAGGTTGAAAACAGTGGTCTTACCGGCGCCGTTGGGGCCGATAATCCCGGCCAGTTCGTTTTGCCCGAGGAGGAGGTTAAAATCGGCCACGGCGGTGATTCCGTCAAAATTATGTGTAATATCAACCAGCTGCAAGATGGGCATCATGGTTCCCGGCCCTCCTCCCTGCTCAAAGTACCGGCCAGCCGGTCGCGGAAGGGAATGAACCAGGGAAACTCCCGCAACCCGGTGATGCCCTTCGGCCGGTAAAGCATGAGGATCACCAGGAGGAGGGGCATGAAGACCATCCGCCAGACGCCGAGAGGCCGGAGAACCTCCAGAATGACGGTATAAACAGTGGCCCCCAGGATAGACCCGGCAAGCGATCCGATCCCGCCCAGATAGACCATGATCAGGATGTCCGTCGATTTGATGATATCAAAGGTACGGGGGTTGATGAACTGCAGGAGGTGGGCAAAAAGGCCGCCGGCGATACCCGCAAAAAAAGAGGACACCGCAAAGGCCAGCACCTTCACCTGTTTCGTGTTAACGCTCATCAAGGCGCTGGCCGCTTCATCCTCGCGAATCGAGAGGACCCCCCGGCCGAAATTGGAATAGATCAAATTGCGAATAACCCAAAGAGAAAAGACTACCCAGAAGAAGACCCAGGGGAGGCTGGTCAGCTTCTCCATGCCCAGAAACCCGCGCGGCCCCCCCAGGGCGTCGATGTTTTCCACGGCCGATTTGACGATCATACCGAAGGCGAGTGTAACGATGGCCAGGTAGTCGCCCCTGGTCTTGAAGGAGGGAACGGCAACGAGCAAGCCGATAGCGGCCGCCGCCAACCCGCCGGCAATGACCGCCAGCGGAAAAAACCAGGCCGCCAGGTGAACAGGCAAGACCTTCACCGTGAGAAAAGAGGCGGTATAGGCGCCCACGGCCATAAAGCCGGCATGCCCCACGGAGAATTCTCCCATATAGCCATTTACGAGATTCAGGCTCACGGTCAGGATGATATTGATGCCGATATACATGACGATGAGCTGCACATAGGGGTCGAGGAGTTCAAACCGGTCGATGGCGAGGGAAACTATAAAAAGGCCGGCCAGCAGGACCGGCAACAGCCGGTGCCCGGCAAGACCCTGTTTTGTGCGGTGTTCTCTCTCCTGGTTCCGTCCCATTCATTCAAACCTTCTGCTGCTGCGGCTTTCCCAATATCCCCTGCGGCCGGAATATGAGCAGGACCAATAACAGGACAAAGGCCACAAAATCACGGTAGGTAGAGGGGAAAAAGGCCACCACCATTATCTCCACAGCGCCCAGGATATACCCCCCGATCATGGCGCCGCGAATATTGCCGATTCCCCCCACCACTGCGGAAATGAAGGCCTTCCAACCCACCATGACGCCCATGTAGGGATCGATGACCGGGTAAGCCAGGCCGTACAGGACGCCGGCCGCTCCGCCGAGGCCTGTCCCGACGGCAAAGGTCAGAGAAATAACGGCGTTCACTGGTACACCCATCAGCGGCGCCACCGTCTTGTCCCAGGATATGGCGCGCATCGCCATGCCCACCATCGTGCGCCTGACCAGGAGATCCAGCAGAAACATCAGGAGCAGGGACAGGACAATGATAAATATCTGGAGCGACGACAAGGAGACGCCGAAAAGCGTCCACATCCTGTTATCCAGGAGTGGGGGTATCTGCTGCGGATAAGGGCTGAGGGCCAGGGTAAAATTCTCCAGGAACAGGCCCACCCCGAGGGCGGTAATGATGGCAGAGACGCGCGGGGCCTGACGGAGCGGCCGATAAGCGAAGCGCTCTATTAAGACACCCAGCAGCGCCACCCCACACATGGAAAGCAGGAGCGTGGGGAGGAAAGGCAGCCCCAGGAAGGCCACGGAAAGAAAACAGCAGAAGGCGCCGATCATGAATAGATCGCCGTGGGCGAAATTGATCATCGTCAGGATGCCGTATACCAGGGTATAGCCCAGGGCAATCAAGGCGTAAATGCTGCCGACCTGGAGGGCGTTCAGGAACTGCTGAAGGAGATAGGTCATAGTTTATCTTACGGATTGGCAGTAGCAAAGTATTTGAACTTGCCGCCCGTAATCTTTACGATCACGGCGCTCTTTACCGGATCGCCGGAACCCTCTCTGAACTGCATATTTCCCGTCACCCCTTCGTAGAGGGGGATTCGGGCCAGGGCATCGCGGATGGCACCTCTCTCGAGCTGCTTTGCCGTCTTTAGCGCCTGCGCCAGGAGACCGAAGGAATCGTAGGTCAGCGCCGCCACGTCATCGGGAACGCTTCCGTAAGCACCCTTGAAATCTTCAATAAATTTCGTCGCCGCGGGAGTGGCCGCATCGGCGGCATAATTGGTGCTGAAATAATAGCCTTCACAGGCATCACCGCAGAGCTTCAACAGTTCCTGCGATCCCCAGGAGTCGCTGCCCACAAAGGGGACCGTAATGCCGAGCCGCTTCGCCTGCTGGATCTGCAGCGGTATCTCGCTGTAATAATTCGGCAGGAAGATCACATCCGGGGCGGCATTTTTTATCTTCGTCATCTGCCCGGAGAAGTCTTTATCGTTAGTCGTATAGGTTTCAAAGGCGACAATCTTGCCGCCGGTCTGTTCGAAGGTCTCCCGGAAGATTTCCGCAATGCCTTTGTTGTATTCCGAGGCCACGTCGAAGAGCACCGCCGCTTTCCTGGCCCGCAGGGTTTCCAGGGCAAATTTGGCTAACACGCGACCTTGAAAGGGATCGATAAAGCAAGCGCGAAAGACATGCTTTTTCGGCGCATTGCTCCGGGCATCGAGGGTAGTTTTGGGGTTGGTGGACCAGGGAGTGATGAGCACAACCTTCGAACTCTCCGCGATCTCCGAGGCCGGCAAGGCATAGCGCGTCGCATTGGGACCCACGATGGCATGCACCTTCTGCTGGGTAATGAGCTTCTGGGCCGCCGCCGCCGACTGATCGGCCTTGCCCGCGTTATCTTCGATAAAAAGCTCCAGGGGGAATTTCTTGCCCGCCACCTCGATGCCGCCGGCGTCGTTTGCCTGCTTTACCGCCAGTTGGGCCGCCTTTTTGCAGGACTCGCCCACGGCCGGCATGTCGCCGGTCAGTTCCGCGATGACGCCCACTTTGATCGCGGAACTGCCTCCCTTGCTGCAAGCACCGGAAACCAGAACCGCGACCACGCCTACCAGGAGCAACAGATATCTTTTCATACAAGCCTCTCCAAAACCATACCTGACAGGAATAATTCCGCGCCTGGGGTCCTGCCGAAGATTTGCCGGAACATAGCAAGAAGGGTGGGAATTGTCTATCATAAGTTGTTGAGCGGTAACGTTGCAAACCCGGCGGTCATTTTCATTTCTGCCGCCGGATAGGGCTTCAGGATAGCCTCCAGCTCTTCACGGCCCCGGGCTTCCGGGTTTAGCCAAAGATCTGCCTTACCTTTAGGTACGATAACGGGCATTCGGTCGTGGACAGGGCGTACCAGTTCATTGGCAGCGGTGGTAATTATGGTGCACGTTTTGACCACTTCGCCGGTCGGCGCCGTCCAGCTCTCATAGAGCCCGGCGAAACCGAAGGGCACACCTGATTTCAGGGCAAAGTGAAAAGGATTCTTTAACCTGCCCAGGTGTTGCCACTCGTAGAAGCCATCGGCAACTATCAGACACCGGCGTCTGGCAAAGGCATCTCTGAAGCTTGGCTTTGTGGCAACTGATTCGGCCCGCGCGTTGATAAGTTTATTGCCGCTGGACGGGGCGCTGGCCCACGAGGGTATCAGCCCCCAGCGCAAGCCCACCAGACGGGTTTTCGGATCGCGAATGACCGCCGCAACCTGTTGGCCGGGGGAAATACTGTTGCCGGGCTGATACCCATAGGCAACTTCCCGGACCTGAAATTCCGTAACAACTGCCGGCAGATAAGCGATGAGGGTGAAACGGCCGCACATAATTGAACCTGGCCTAAGATTGCAGAACATCCCTGGTCCGGCAGAAAAGTCGTTTGCCGAATGGGCCTTTGCCCAAATATCCCATCCCCCCCAACTTCAGAGGATCGATATCGCCGGAGGTCAGGATGTCGTCTTTTAGATGCATGATCAGCACCTCGCCGAAATAAACCCACCTTATGTTTTCCCCTTCTCCCAGTTCTATTCTTTGCGCCAGCCGACATTCGAAACTGACCTGCGCTTCCCCGATTAAAGGAGATTTAACTTTTTGGGCCGGCAGGGCAGTTAAACCCACCCGCTCGATTTCACTCACATCACCGGGATAGTTTCCTGCTGCCTGGACCAGGGGTTTAAGAAAATCAGCACTCATGATATTGATGACAAAATCTCCTGAATATTCAATATTATCCGTGGTATGTTTTTTTCTGCCGTTCTTTGAACCCACGGAAACACAAATCAGAGGCGGTTTCCAGCTGATGGGGGCAACGGCACTGAAAGGCGCCGCATTAAAGACGCCTGTTGCGCCCAAGGTGGAAATCAACGTGACCGGCAGCGGCGACATGGCGCTGATAAAAAACTCGTGGATTTTCGCAGCCTCGAGGTTGCTCATTTCGATGATCATCTTTCCTCCTTGCATTTTTCACGCATTCATATATCCCGCCAAACCGGTCCCCATAAGCTCACGGGCCAGCATTTCGGTGGAGGTCTGCCTTTCTACCTGGCCCCCTTCGAGAACGATCACCTCATCGGTCAAAAGGCGCATTTCCGTCAGGGAATGGGAAATAAACAGATAAGGGATGTGGAACTCTTCGCTCACGCTCCGGATATAAGGAATAATCTGAAACTTCAGGTCGTCATCGAGGGCCGACAATGGTTCGTCCATGACCAGCAGCCGGGGGTTGGCAAGCACAGCGCGTCCCAGAGCCACCCGCTGTTTCTCGCCTCCGGAAAGGTTGTTCACGCCCCGCTTCAGGAGGCCCTCCAACTTCAGCGAAGTTTCCACCAGTTCCAGGTCATCCAGGCGCCGGTGCGGCGCCGCGCAGCGCCTGAATCCATAAAGAAGATTGGCTTTGACGGAGAGATGAGGGAACAGTGCCGGTTGCTGGAAGACCATCCCCACGCGCCGCCTGTGGGCCGGAACATTGATCCCTTTACTGCTGGAAAAGACGCACTCGCCATCCAGGAATATCTCACCCCGGTCCGGTTGATCAAGTCCCGCCAGCAGGCCGACTAAAGTCGATTTGCCGCTACCCGACCTGCCGAAGATGCCGATCCGGTCTCCCATGACCTCGAAGTCGGCAAACAAGGTAAAATCACCGAAGCTCTTCTCGATGCGGGCGCGAATCTCCATCTCAGATTTGCCTCGTCAGTTTTTTGCCCACGGTTTCGTGGAGGGAAAGAACGATTAAGGAAATAAATACCGCCACCAGGCAAAGGTACAGGGCCGTGCTTTCACCGGTCGGCGAGCCGGCATATTCATATATCGCCAGGGGAATGGTTTGAGTTACCCCCGGGATATTGCCGGCCACGATGATCGTGGCGCCGAATTCTCCCAAACTGCGGGCAAACATGAGGGAAGAACCGGCCAGGATGCCGCGCAGGGAAAGCGGCAAGATGACGGTAAACAGGATGTCATACCAGCGGGCGCCAAGGGTGCGCGCCGCCTGGATAATTTGGCGGTCGATGGACTCCATGCCGATCCGGATCGACCTCACCAGGAGGGGAAAACCGACTACCGCCGAAGCAATGACTGCGGCCTTCCAGGTGAAGATGAGTCTGATGCCGGCGGTTTCCAGAAGCAGGGAACCAAGCCATCCCTTTTGCCCTAAAAGCAGGAGGAGGAAGTAGCCGATCACCACCGGCGGCAGGGTGAGCGGCATATTGACGAGCACTTCCAAAAGCATTTTGCCGCGAAAGTGCATAAAGGTCATCAGATAGGCGGCGGCAAAACCGAAAGGGAGCGAGATCGCCAGGGCCGCAAAAGCGACCTTCAGGGAAAGCCGGATGGCATCGTAATCGGCAGGATTGAGCAAAATCATTATCCGTCCTTCTCACTTTTCCGCTGTTCACCCCGACCAGCGAACTGACCGGTCGCTTTTTCGGGAGTCAGCAAGTTAGAATCTGTTCTTTTAACGAGTGAACAATTTCCTTAATACGCTTGTCCTGCTGGGTGGGACATATCCTGTTTACTGGGATCAAGGCAGGGCAAATCCGTACTTCCTGAGGATTTTCTTCACCTCTTCGCCATGCAGGTACCTGTAAAAGGCCAGGGCATCTTTATTTCCGGCGCCGGCGACGGTTAATCCCAGGGGATAGGTTACCGGGGAGTATAATTCCTGCGGCACGCGGAAGAGGACCTGCACTTTTTTCGCCTGCAGGGCATCGGTCCCGTAGACGAAGGCGCCATCCACCTCGCCCCGTTCGGCATACAAAAGGCACTCCCGCACATCCTTGGCCATCACGAGTCTCTTCTGCAAATACTTTTCCAGGCCGGCATTTCTAATTGCTTCCAGGGCATATTCGCCGGCGGGAACACTCTTCGGGCTGCCGATGGCGATCCTCTCCAGTTTAAGCAAGTCCGGAAGCGAGGCAACCTTTTTGGCCGGATCGCCAACGAAAACCAGCGAGTTATGGGCCAATGTGCGGACGCTATCGCCGGCCATGCGATTCCGGGTCCGCAGATAGACCATCCATTCCTGGTTGGCGGCAATAAAAATGTCCGCCGGGGCGCCGTTATCTATCTGCTTGGCCAAGGCGCCCGAGGCGCCGATATTGTTGAAGAATCTAACGGAGGGATTATTGACTGTGAAATTCGCCGTCGCTGCGCCGATGACTTCCCGGAAACTGGCCGCGGCGGAGAGATTGATCTCGCCTGCCCCGGCGGGCAGACCCGTAAAGAGGCCAAGTAAAGCAGTTATGGACAACAATTGAAGGATGTTCTTCATTTTTTCCCCATTCTCCGATTAGGAGTCGCCCTGAGCCCGTCCTGAGCCCGTCGAAGGACCGAAATGTTGCCGATATATCCTTTCAATGGCTTCCCCGACGTCCTTTTCCAAGTGTTCGCAACGCCCCATTAATTCTTTCGCCGCCGGCGTGATTTTCGATCCGCCCCCGTCCAGTCCGCCTCTCGTCCTCGCGAGGAGGAAAAAGCCCAGCTTTTTCTCGGCATTGCTGATTATCCGCCAGGCCTTGCTGTAAGACATGCCCATCCGGGCGGCGGCCTGGTGCAGGGAACTGGTTTCTTCAACCCCCTTCAGGAGTGCGTAAGGACCCCTGCCAAAGACCTTGCCGTCATTCTCCAGCCATATTTTGTATCCGACTTTCAAATCCCGCCTCCCGTTATTCTAAAGCAAGGATAACGCACATGTTGACTATTTTCCCTTTCCTTGTCAAGCGATAAAATAATGTGCTTTGCCCGGGCAAATGTGCTAATAAAACCGCCTTGCGGCACGGCAAAGGTAACAGTGAAGATGATTGATATCAATACCGTCGACTGGAACCAGGTATGGCGTGAGAGACGGGCCGCCCGGACCGCCCGGGCGCGGGACGAACAGTTCTGGAACCAAAGGGCTCCCTCCTTTGCCAAAGCGGCGGCGGAAACGGGTTTTGCCGAAGAATTTCTCGCCATCATGAAACCACGGCCCCACTGGCGAGTCCTGGACATGGCCTGCGGCGGCGGAACGCTCGCCATACCCCTGGCCGGGCAGGTGGCATCAATCACCGCCGTGGATTTCTCTTCCCGCATGCTGGCCATCCTGGAAGAACAGTGCCGGGAAAAAGCGATCACCAACATCAGGACGATCCGGGGTCGCTGGGAAGACGACTGGGAGGAGCTCGGCATCGGGCTACACGATGTAGCCATCGCTTCGCGGGCCCTGGTTTCCGACGACCTGCACGGTTCCATCCTTAAACTGGACCGGATCGCCCGCGAGCGGGTCTATCTCGTTTCGACGGTCGGCGACGGCCCTTACGACCGCCGCATGTTTGAAGCCATCGGTAGGCCCCTCGACAGCGGACCAGACTACATTTACGTTTACAATCTCCTGTATCAAATGGGCATCTTTGCCGAGATAACCTTTATCCTGAACCCCAACGATAAGACATTCGCCAGTCCCGACGAGGCCTTGCATTCTTCCTTATGGATGTTTGGCAGTTTGGACCGGCGCGAGGAAGAACTGCTCCGGTCATTTTTGGCTAAGAAGCTGGTAGACTGCGGCGGCCGCTGGGCCCTGCCATACCCCCGCATGGTCCGGTGGGCGGTAATCAGTTGGCCGAAAAGATATGCTTAGTTCCCGGTAAGCTGGTCGGCGGTCGGCGAACCAGGCAGGGATGATAATCATTGACTTACCGTTTGAATCTTCCTATATTTCGACCACGCTGGGAGGAGATTCCCGGCAGGATACCAATGTCCCGGAGAGTGCGCTAAACGACCATCATGACGCAGGCGGAGGCCCCCATGGAAGGGGAAACTGTGGCAGAAAAGAAACGTCCCGAAAAACTTTCCCTGATAGTCGCCATCGGCGCTTCCGCAGGAGGCCTTGATCCCCTCCGTCGGTTCCTGAGCATGCTGCCACCGGATTTTGGCTTTGCGCTGGTCTTTATCCAGCACCTTTCCTCGAAGTACAAAAACCTGGCGGGCAGCCTGCTGCAGTCCCGCAGACCCGACATGGAGATCGTCGAAATAGCCGACGGGCAAGAAATCGCCCCCGGAAGGCTCTATCTCTGCCCACCGGGGCAGGATGTTAAAATGAAGGACGGGATTTTTCATTTTACCCCTCTTCCGGCGGGTCACACCCATCTGCCTATCGATGAATTCTTCAGCTCCCTGGCCGAGGACGCCGGTTACCGGGCTACGGCGGTGATCTTCTCCGGTTCGGGAACGGACGGCGCCCGGGGCATTCATTCCATCAGAATAAATGGTGGCAATGTCTTTGTCCAGGATCCCGCAACCGCTGAATTTCCGGGGATGCCGCTGGCGGCGATTAATACGGGGCAAGTGGATGCCGTTCTTCCCCCCGAGGAGATCGCCCGTGAAATCCTCAAGGTCCTGGCCGCCGGAATGATCCAGCGGGGGGCCGAAAATCTAATCCCTGCCCAGGAGCTCGAATCTTTTTTCCGGCTGATTCAGGACAAGGCCGGTTACCGTTTAGATCATTACAAGAAAAGCGTCGTCTCACGGAGGATCAGAAGGCGGATGTACCTGCACGGCATTCCTTCTTTTGACGCCTATATAAGAATGCTGGCGGAACATACCTCCGAAGCCCTGCTTTTGGCCTCCGACATCATGATCGGCGTGACCTCCTTTTTCCGCGACCAGGCGGCCTGGAACATCCTGAAGACAGACATTATCAAAGGACTGGGACCGGACAATGATGATCTCCCCCTGCGCGTCTGGGTCCCGGCCTGCGCCACCGGCGAAGAGGCTTACTCCATAACCATGCTGCTCTGTTACGAATTTGAGGTTGCCTGCCGGAGGAAGGAGATCCAGGTATTCGCCACCGATTTGAACGACCGGGCCCTGGAAAAGGCCCGGGAAGGGAAGTACCCGGCGAGCGTGGTCTCCGACATCCCTCCGGATTACCTGCGAAACTTTTGTACCTGTTCCGAAGACGGCCTCTTTGTACACATCAACAAAGAAGTAAGGGAACGGGTGGTATTTGCCAGGCAGGACCTCCTCACGGACCCTCCTTTCTCCCGGCTAGATCTGGTCATCTGCCGTAACCTGCTGATTTATCTCGAACCGGATGCCCAGGAAAAGTGCATCGCCATTTTCCATTACGCGCTCAAAGAGGGAGGCTATCTGTTCCTTGGCAACGCCGAGTCGACGAACAGAAACAGCGCCCTTTTTAAGTCGCTGGGCCACAAGAAGGCCCGCCTTTACCAAAAGCTCGAGGCCAGACCCGCCACGCGGCTTCCCCTGGCTGTCCCCCTGGCTGCGGAACGCTCCAACCTTTCCCCGGCTCGTCAGGCTACAGCGGGGCAAAAGGAATCCCTCGTGGAGTTCATCCAGTCGGCCCTGTTGGAGGACTACGCGCCGGCCGCCGTGGCCATCGATCAAAACTACGACATCCTCTACCATAACGGCGCCACCAACAAGTACCTGCGTCCTCCCCGGGGGACGCCAACGCAAAACCTGATAGAATTACTGCCGGACAACCTGGGTCGTCGGTTGCGGGGCGGGATTTACCGCGCCATGTCGGAAGTCCGGCCGATCGTTCTGCGTGCCGGCATCGTCGGGGTAGACGAACGCAAGCGGCAGCTAATCATTCGGATTTCCAAATTGAAAGAAAACCTCTTGCTGGTCGCCTTTCAGGAAAAGGGCGCCCTGCCGGAAGAAACAGCCGATGTCCACCTGGAAGGCGCCGCCGTGGAAGAGACGGTGGTGCGCCAGATGGAGAAGGAGCTGCAGAAGACACGGGACGCCCTCCAGAGCAATATCGAGCAGCTCAAGAGCTTGAATGAAGAACTTCAGTCCTCCAACGAGGAGCTCCAGGCGGCCAACGAAGAACTCGAGACCTCCCGGGAAGAACTCCAATCTTTGAACGAAGAGCTGATCACTGTAAATAATCAGCTGCAAGGCAAGATCGAGGAACAGGAAGAGACCAACAACGATCTGAACAATTTCCTGGCCAGCACCAGCATCCCGACCCTTTTCCTCGACCACCAGTTCAAGTTGAGACGCTTTACCCCGGCCATGGCGAAGCTTCTGAAACTCCTTCCTTCCGATGTGGGGCGGACGATCACTGATATGTCCCAGGAGAGCCTGGGCCCCGAGCTCATCGCCGACGCCCAGACGGTCCTCGATCACCTGGTGCCGGTAAAGAAAGAAATGGTCATCAACGGCGCCTGGTACATCCGCACCACGCTTCCCTACCGGACCGTCGACAATCGCATCGAGGGCGCAGTCATCGCCTATATCGATGTGACGGAACAGAAAGAGACAGAAGGGGAATTGAGAAGGCAGGCCGAACTCATCGCGCAGGGCGAAAAGGTACGCGGCCATCTGTCGGCCATCGTCCAGAGCGCCGACGATGCCATCATCAGCGAAGACCTCGGGGGCCTTATCCAGACCTGGAATATCGGGGCGGAGAAGATGTTCGGATACACCGCCGCGGAAGCGGCCGGCCGGGATATCTCCTTTCTTGTTCCTCCCGGTCAGGTCGATGAGGTTCCGGATATTCTCCAGCGGATTGTCCAGGACAAGCACATCGACCGCTATGAGACGCTGCGCCGGCGGAAGGACGGCACTACTATTACGGTCTCCCTGACCTTCTCGGCCATCAGGGATAATGAGGGAGAAGTCGTGGGCCTTTCCTGTATCGCACATGACATCAGCGAAAGTAAGCGGGCCGCTGAACGGATGCGGCACCTGGCCTCCTTCCCGCAACTCAATCCTAACCCGATTCTGGAGCTGGACCTTGCCGGGAAGCCGGTCTTCATCAATCCGGCCGCTAAAAGAATACTGGCATCCCTGGGACTGGGCGAGGCGGATGCCAAGGTCCTGCTGCCGGAGGATTTCGACGAAACCCTCCAGGCCCTGAAGAATAGAGATGACAAGGTTCTTTATCGCGAGTTCGGTGTCCGGGACCGGATCTTCGGCGCCACGCTGCATCTGATCCAGTGGTTCAACGTGGTTCGCCTTTATGCCTTTGACATCACCGACCGCAAGCGGGCGGAGCAAGGACGGGATCTGACGGGGGATTTCCTCCAACTGGTAAACAGGAGTACCGGCCTGGCCCACCTGGTCCGGGAGGCCACCGCCTTTTTCCATTCCCACTCCGGCTGCGAGGCCACAGGCATCCGCCTGAGGGAGGGGGATGACTACCCCTACTATGGGACGCAGGGCTTTCCGGAAGAGTTCGTCCGGCTGGAAAGTTCCCTTTCCGCCAAAGACGCGGATGGCAACGTCATCCATGACTCCAGCGGCAATCCCCTGCTCGATTGCCTGTGCGGCAGCATAATCTGCGGCCGTTTCGATCCCGCCAGGTACTTCTTCACCAAAGGAGGCAGCTTCTGGACCAACAGTACAACGGAACTGCTGGCTGAAACCACCGCAGCGGACCACCTGGCCCGCGCGCGGAACCGCTGCCACGGCGAGGGCTACGAGTCCGTGATGCTCATACCGCTTTGCGTCGGGCAAGAGCGGCTGGGGCTGCTGCAGTTGAACGACCGGCGCCGGGGAATGTTCTCCCCCGAGGCCGTCGCCCTCTGGGAAAGACTGGCCGGCCATCTGGCAGTGGCCCTTTCGAAATTCCGTACCGAGGAGCAACTGCGGAAAAGCGAAGAACATGCCCGCGAGCAGGCCGCGCAGCTGCAAGCCCTGCTCGACGCCGTCCCGGTGATGATCTGGATCGCCCGTGACCGGGACTGCAGCGTGGTAACGGGCAACCGGGCAACCTATGAATTCCTGGGCGTACCGGAGGGTACGGATTTGTCGATGACCGGCACCGCCCCGGAAAAGCTGGGCCACTACCGGATCTTCAAAGATGGCGTCGAACTGGCGCCCCGGGAAATGCCGATCCAGCAGGTATGCGGTCACGGCCAGGGCTTCAATGAATACGCCTTGGAAATCCATTTCGCCGGCGGCGCAGTCCGCTCGCTCATCGGCAACGTGACACCCATCTTTGATCATCACGGACAACCGGCGGGTGCGGTATCCGCCTTCCTCGACGTCACCGAGTTCAAACAATTTCAAAAGGACCTCGAGCGCAGTCTGCATCGGTTTGAACTGCTGGCGGCAACCGCCGGTGAGCTCCTGCAGGCGCCGGAGCCGCAAAAGGTGGTGGAATCCCTTTGCCGGCAGGTAATGGAGTATCTGGACTGCCAGGCCTTCTTTAATTTCCTGGCAGACGAACAGGCCGGCCGCCTGCATCTCAATGCCTATGCCGGCATTCCGGAAGAAGAGGCCCGGCGGATTGAATGGCTGGACTACGGCGTTGCCGTCTGCGGATGCGCGGCCCGCGACGTCCGCCCCATCGTGGCCGAACACATCCCCACCACGGCCGACGAGCGCACGGAACTGGTCAAATCATTCGGCATCAAGGCCTACGCCTGCCATCCATTCCTGGGACCGGGCGGGAAAGTCATGGGAACGCTTTCCTTCGGCACACGCCACCGCGAAACTTTCAGCGAAGACGACCTGTCCCTCATGAAGGCGATCACCGACCAGGTGGCGATGGCCTTGAACCGCATGAGCATTGAACAGGACCTGCGACAGCGAACGCATCAACTGGAATCGGTGAACCAGGAACTGGAAGCCTTTATCTACTCCGCGTCGCACGATCTGCGCTCCCCCCTGCGCAACATGGGCGGTTTCGCCACGTTCCTGTTGGACGACTATGCCGGCAAGCTCGACGACCGGGGCCGGGATTACCTGAACCGCATCAAGCAAAACACGGCCCGGATGAGCCAGCTTATTTCCGACCTCCTGGACCTTTCGCGATTGTCCAAAGAAGAATTTGTCCGCACGTCGATCAACATGTCGGAACTGGCCTCGACCATTGTCGCCAATCTGCGCGAGACCCACCCCCACCGTCGGGTCGATGTGGCGATCGCTGATAACCTCACCGCCCGCGCGGACCCCCGCTTGATGGAACTGGTGCTCATTAACCTCTTCGACAACGCCTGGAAGTTCACCTGCAAAACCGCGCAGGCCGCGATAGAATTCGGGAGCTGCGAGCGGAAAGGGCAGACGATCTATTACGTGAAAGACAACGGCGCCGGTTTCGACCCCCAGTACGGAGGCAAGATGTTTGCTCCCTTCCACCGGTTGCACTCGGATGCGGAATTCGAGGGCACGGGCATCGGCCTGACCATCGTGGAACGCATCATTCGCCGGCATGGCGGCAGGGTTTGGGCGGAGGCGGAAGTCGGCAGAGGGGCTACTATTTATTTTACTTTGTCATAACTAGTGTCCATCCGGAAATTCCGGATGAGACACTATTGGTTTTCAATTCGGAAAGGAGGAATTTTTCGTCCTGGCAAGGAAATCGAGGGGTTGCGCGGAGGCGTACTACCGGTACGCCGCACAAGCAAGACCGAAGATTGACACAGCCAGGGCGGAAAAGAACCGTTTCCGGATGAAAACTAACTAACACCTAAGGAGGACACCGACCATGGCGATGCCCAGTCGTTACGGTTTACAGCGCGAAGCGGAATATGTGAAAAAAGGGTATTGGACGACCAAGACCCTGGCCGATTACTGGGATGAAAATGCGGAAAAATATCCCGCTCAGGAGGCGGTTGTCGATTCACGGACCCGCCTGACCTGGTCGGAGGCCAAGATCTGGATCGACCGCCTGGCCATCGGCTTTTTGGAAATGGGTTTCCGGAAAGACGACATGCTGGTCCTGCAACTGCCGAACAGTGTGGAACTCACCCTGCTGCGGATAGCGGCGGAAAAGGCGGGGCTGCTTTGCGTACCCGTATTGCGCACCCTGCGGCATGCGGAGATGGAATACATCCTGAAATACGTTGACGCCCGGGGCATCGTCGTTCCCTGGGAATATCGTGACTTCAATTATATCGATATGCTGGAAGAAATAAGACCCCGCCTCCCCAACCTTAAACATGTTTTGGTAACGGGAGAGGAAGTGCCGCCGGGCGCCGTTTCCATTGCGGAAATGGTGCGCACCCCCCTGGAGAACAAGTATGGCCTGGATTACCTGCGCGACAGGAAAATGCCTTGGAATGAATTTTCCCTGGTTGCCCATACCAGCGGCAGCACCGGCTTCCCCAAATTCGTCGAATATCCCATCGCCTCCACCATCAGGCTGGGCCAGATGACGGTGGAATCCTACGGCCTGAATAACTCGGATATCGTTGCCGCCCTCAGCCCCGCCGCCGTCGGCCCGAGCCTCATCGCCCATATCTGCGCCCCCATCGCCGGCGCCAAGATCGTGATGCAGGAACATTTTGAGGCGGAAGAGGCACTGCAGATCATCGAACGGGAAAAAGCAACGGCCATCGGGGTCGTACCGACGCAACTGTCCATGATGGTCTCCCACCCCTGCTTCGGCAAGTACGATATCGGCTCGCTGAGGTTCATCCGTTGCACCGGCGCGCCGCTGGCCTACCATGTGGGCGTGGAGATCGAAGCCAGGATGAAGACCAAGATCGTGCAATGTTACGGGGCGGTGGATTTCGGCACCATTTGCGGCAGTGATTTCCACGACAGCCGGGAGGTGCGCCTGTTGACGACCGGCAGACCTTACTCCGGCGGAGAAGTGAAGCTGATGGATGAATCCGGACGGCAGGCCCCGGCGGGCGAGGTAGGTGAAGTTTTGGCCAGAGGACCCCACAGCGTTTCCGGTTATTTCCGTGATCCGGAAGCGACAGGCAAGACCTGGGAAGGAGGCTGGTATAGAACGGGCGACCTGGGGAAGTTCCAGTCCGACGGCACCCTGATGGTGGTGGGGCGCAAGAAGGACATGATTATCCGGGGAGGGCAGAATATTTACCCGGCCGAACTCGAAGCCTTTCTATTGACCCATCCCCGGGTGGCGATGGCGGCAGTGGTCGGCATGCCCGACAAACTCATGGGTGAGAAGGCCTGCGCCTTCATCGTGCCCCAAAGGGGCGAAGCGCTGACCTTTGAGGAAATGGTTTCTTTCCTGAAAACAAAGGGCATTGCCCCCTTCAAGATGCCCGAAAGGCTCGAGGTGGTTGACGGCCTGCCCTGGGTAGCCGACGGACAAAAAGTGGACAAGAAAGTGCTGGCCGCGCGAATAGCCGCCCAGATCGCCACCGAAGGGCAGAAAGATTAATGAGACCTTTCGTCATCTTTTGCGCAGCACATTCGGCCCGCCGCCCCGTACGCCGCTGATTATTACTAATCCCAGGATGAAGAAAAGGGCGATGGAGAGGATGGCCGGCCGCTGACTGCCGAAGGCGGCGGAGACCTGGCCGAAGACGATGGGTCCGAGAACGGCCGACGTCTTGCCCACGAGGGAATAAACTCCGAAGTATTCCCCTTCCTTGCCCTGGGGGATGAACTGGGTAAAAAAGGCGCGGCTGCCGGCCTGGACCGACCCCAGACCAAGGCCGGCAATACAGGCCACGAGCCAAAATGTAGATTTATCGTGGACCAGAAAACCCAGCGCCGAAACCAGCGACCAGAGGAAAAGCGAGAGGGAGACCACGCGTTTCGGTCCCCAGGTATCGGTGGGCTTGGAAAGCAGGAAGGCCCCGGCTAACGCCGTCACCTGCACCACCAGGTAAAGAACGATTAGTTCATGCTGCCCGAAACCGAAGGTAGTGGTTGCCAAACTGCTGGAGAAAACGATGACCGTGTTTACCCCATCTTCATAGATCAGGTAGGCCAGAAGGAACTTCCGCGCCTCTTTTCTTCTCCAGATCTCTTTCAGGGTTGTCCAGGCCTTTTTGATGCCGATCTGGCCGGCGGCAGCCAGGGCCATATCCGACCGCTCATCGCCGGGAAGAAAAAGGAAGGCGGGCAGCGAAAAAAGAGCAAAGAAGAGGGCCACCATCAGCCAAACCGGCTCAAAGCGCCCCGTTTTTATCAGCAGCAGCGCCAGAAAGAGCGACAGGATAGAGCCGCTGTATCCCACCGCAAAACCCCATCCGGAAACCCTGCCCTGGTGACTGGCGGGTGCGATATTGGGCAGGAAAGAGTTATAGAATACCACTCCGCCCTCCATGCCCACGGTCGCCAGGACCATGAGGATGAATCCTCCCAGGACCGCTCCCGGCGTAAGGAAGCAAAAGCCCGCCGTAGCGGCGATGCAGAGCAGCGTATAGATGGCCAGGAATTGTTTCCTGACTCCGGCATAGTCGGCAATTCCCCCCATGAAGGGAGATGTAAGCGAAACCAGGAGCATGCTCGCCGATATTGCCCGACCCCACCAGAGATCGCCCAGTCCCGCCGTGTTGCCCACAATAACGTTAATATAATATACTTGGAAAACTACCGCCAGGATAACGGCAGAATAACTCGAATTGGCAAAATCAAAAAAGCACCAGCTGATGATCTGCTTTTTATTCATAGCGGCAATTACAACATCCGGGCGCTCGGGTGGACTTCTGCCAGCGACGACGCCAGCAAATCGGTCAATCGTTTCCTGATTTCGCCCATGAGCGGGTCCCCCTCGCTGCCTTCCTGCTCTATCTCCGGCGAAACCTCGATTGCGTCTCCCACATCCACGAGGGCGCGCATCGGCGAGTGGACGCGCGCCCTATCGGTCATATCTTCTTCAAAGCGCTCCACGGTTTCCAGGATGCGCTCCGGCGTCGGCGCCGGAGTAAAATAACCGGCCGGATAGTTGGACAACTGCTGGGCCAGGTACAGGTCGGCTAAATGCCGCTCACGGCGTTCCTGCTTTTTCCGGGGCCCGGCGTCAGTGGTCAGGTCCGGCACAATTGCCTTCCGTAGCGTCTTGACCCGCTGGATAACGTCGCCGGCCCCCCTGGCGTTCAACAGTTCTTCCTCCAGGGGGAAAAGAAGCCGGTCGATGAGGTGCTGCACCCGGAGGGCGATAGCACCGCTTTGCGGCTCACCGAGATACTCGATTTCCTTGAGGGCCAGCATGGCCTGGCCGACCTTCAGCACCCGCTGGAGGAGCGGCAATTCCCGTTGCCGCTGCCAGGTGAGGCGGGCCTCGATTTCCTCCAACACCGGCGCGACTGTAGCCTCCAGGTCGCCGTCAAACAGGTAGCGGATGGCGATGGGATGGACCACCACCCGTCCGGGAGGGGCAAGGCCTGCTCGCTGCCGGGCAGCGGCGCGCGCTATAATGGCGGAACCTTCCATCAGGTGGTTCAGCCGGTCGTTATGCCGGGTCAGGACGCCTTCCGGAAAGATGAGCAGCGGGCGGCGGGCGGCGGTCAGGAGCCGGACGGCGCCTTTCAGTCCTTCACGGTCCACGCCTTCACGATAAATGCTGAAGGCTCCCCCGCGCGGCAAGATCCAGCCGTAGAAGGAATTCTGCATGAATAAATGCCAGCTCGCCATGATGTAGAGATAGCAGTGCGCCTCTCCCGCCAGGGCGCCGATGATAAACGGGTCGGCGGGCCGGCAATGATTGGCCGTAAGCATGATGCCATGGCCGGCTTGCAGGGAAGCGCGGAGACGGTCCACGCCCCGGCAGGTCACCGAGGAAAAACCATAGAAATAGCGCAAGTATAGGGGCACCAACGGCCGGAGAAGCCCCGGCCAGAAGTTGCCATGATGCGGCGGCACAAAACGGTAGGGTTTGACAACGACAATTTTCTGCATTCCCTTGCTCTCTAAGTCGTCAGGGCGCCGCTTCCAACCATTTATATGAAAATAGTGTCACCCTGAGCTTGTCGAAGGGTGGCGCCATGGTTCCCTTCGACAGGCTCAGGACAGGCTCAAGCTCACCATGACACTGTGATTTTCATCCTTCGTTGTGCCCGTGCCGGGCATGGGCGTTATTTCTGGCGAGTTGCGCTCCAATTGGTAATGATGCCGCCGGAATTGGAGGTTCCCTGCATGGTATTGCCGCTTATGGTCCCGGTATATTGGTCGGCGCCCACGGTAAAGTTAATCTGATTGCCGTTCAGCCTGCCATTCCTGAGCGTCGAATTAGTCGGCCCGGTTCTGAGCGTACCGGAGATCATCTGGAAGCTCTGTTTGAGCGCCAGCTCGCCCTGGGGAAGTTTCCACGTACCTTCCACTTTTGCCGGCACGATCCATAGATAGGCCTCGCAATAGTCGTTGTCACAGCCTTCTTGCGGGCTTACGGCAACGGTCTGGTCGGCCTGCCACTCCTCCATCGTAAAGGAATTGGAAACAACGCGCGTACCTGGTTTGAGATTAAGGAGTTTCGGCCGGAGCTTCAGATTGATATGAGGCAAGAGAAACATCGTAATGACCGTTGCCTGCGAAAAATCGGTTTCGAACAAGTCTGCTTTGATGAATTGCGCCCGGTCAGCGACCCCTTCTCGGGCGGCGTTGCTCTTCGAGAGGACGACCAGATCCGGGTTGTATTCGATGCCCACTGCGCGGGCGCCGCGCTTTGCGGCTGTGATGACAATGCGCCCGTCGCCGGAGCCGAGGTCGATCACGTAATCCTGCGCCGTGACTTTCGCCAGGTCCAGCATTTTGTTCGCCAAGGCCAGCGCCGTGGGTACCCAGACCACGTCCTTCCCCTCCTGTCCTACTACAGGTGCGTACTCCTTGCTCCAGGCCGGAGGTGAAAATAAAACCGAGATGATCACAAGGAACAGAACAAATATCGATGAAGCATGACGAAAGAAACGGGCTGTAAACATGGTTTTCCTCCTGTTATTTATATTCCTTCCTGGCAGAAGAATCTGTCAGCCAAATGTTTCCCAGCTCAATCAATGGCCGGGCTCTCTTACGCCCCCTCCCGGCGAGCCCGCCTGTTCTCCGCCCACCGGCTCAGCAAAAGCAATACCGCCCCCGCAAAACATACGCCGAGGCCGACCAGGGCGCCAATGCCTGTGTAGGCAATGCTGGCCCGGATCATATAGAGACAGGTCCCACAAAACAAGACCGGGATAAGAGGATAGAGAGGAACCCTGAAGGGGCGGGGAATGCCGGGTTCGCGCCGTCGCAACACAAAGAGGGATATTCCGGCAAGCAAAAAAAACAGCCAGAATATGGGTGCAGTAAATTCCACCATGGTTACAAAGCCCTGGCGAGTCAGGGCGCCCAAAAACACCAGTACCGCCGCAATGACCCCCTGGAGCAGGAGCGCATTGGCCGGCGTATTCGTCTTCTCCTTCCAGCGGCCCAGAAAGCTGAACAAAGCGAAGTCCCTGCCCAGCGCATAATTGGTCCGGGCGCCGGTAAAAATGGTAGCATTGATTGCCCCCAGAGCGGAAAAAGCGATGAGGAAACTGACCAATCTTGCGCCTCCCTCGCCCAGAAACTGCCGCAGCAGATCGGCCGCCACCACCTCCGAACGACTCATGGCATTCAATCCCAACCCTTTAAGATATGCCAAGCCGGCAAGGAAATATAATACGGTGATAATCCCCAATCCCCAAAGCAACACCCGGATCATGTTGTGTTTCCCCTCACGAAGTTCCGCGGAAATATAAGCAGCCTCATTCCAACCGCCAAAGGTCAGCAGGACGAAAACCATAGCCAGACCAAAAGAAGCATGGGAGGAGGATGGGTTAATTTCCTGCACTGGAAGTGACGGAGCAAAGGCCATTCCGACCAGAAACACCAGCAGCAGACCGACAACTTTTGCCACCGTGAGAATATTCTGCGTCCACGCACCTATTTGTGTCCCCATTACGTTGATGGCGGTTAAGGCGGCAACGGCTAACAGGGCGCCGAGGGGAGGGGTAATGAGGCCAGGCAGGATCTGGGAAAGATAATCGCCAAAAACAAAGGCCAGCATGGCAATGGAACCGGGCTGAATAACCGACATGCGCGCCCAGCCGAAGAGAAAGGCCACCTGCCGCCCAAAGGCGCGGCTCAGGTAATGATAATCGCCGCCGGCATGGGGATAGGCCATAGCAAGTTCGGCATAACACAAGGCGCCGATCAGGGAGATGATGCCTCCCAGAAACCAGGCAAACAAAAAAGCACCTTCACTTCCGGTATTGGCCGCCACCAGGGAGGGGGTCTTGAAAATACCCGTTCCCACAACTATGCCCACAACAACGGCAATACCGTCAATCGCAGAAAGCGTCTTTCTGGGCGCCGCAACTTTGTCTTCCATACCCTGACCCCGATAAGCGCATTAACGAGATCATTTTCTGCCAGAAAAGTGCGAAAATGATCTTAACCTACTAACCATCCCCAGGACTTCTTCGGACCTGACACCGTTACGAAAGAGCAACGTTTTCCATCAAAGCGATTTGTTATATAAGGCATTGACGGGACAAAAAGCAACCACGATGTACAAGGGCACAACTTGATTTTGTAATCTATCCCTGCTACTTTACTTTTGCAGAGGCTGCCATATCATACCGGTTCGCCATTGATTTACCACAAAGTATTATCATCCTGAGCCGTGAGGCTGTCGAAGGAGTCGCCAAGGAGCGCATAATGGCAGAAGAGGATCTTTCAAAGCTGAAAATTGATAAGTCCGGCACGGTTTACCGCTCCCGTAAAAGGCCATGGATATGGATTATAGTTAGCCTTCTTATTGCCGGCCTGCTCTTTTTTTTCATCACTTTTTTTTCCTCGACCGTTGAAGTGGAAGTGGCGACGGTCTCAAGCGTGCACCCATCGCAGGGATTTACGCTCTTAAACGCCAGCGGTTACGCGGTTGCCCAGCGCAAGGCCGCGGTTTCCTCGAAAGCTACGGGCACCCTGGCCTGGCTCGGCGTCGAAGAGGGGAGCAAAGTTAAGAAAAACGAGATCATCGCCCGGATCGACGACAAAGATGTCCTGGCCAGCCGGGATCAGGCGGCGGCCAATCTCAACAATGTGCGGTCCACTTTGGATCTGGCCCAGGCTGAACTGCACGATGCCACCTTGAACTACAACCGGACCAAAGAACTCCTGGCCAAGCGGTTGATTGCCCGCATGGACCTGGATACCGCCGAGGCCCGTTACAAGAAGGCTCAGGCGGGAGTTGCCGGCGCCCAGGCGGCCATCACGGCAGCCGGAGCGGCACTCGCGGGCGCCGAGGTCGCCGTAGAATATACCCGTATCCGGGCGCCCTTCGATGGTGTTGTGCTCACCAAAGATGCCGATGTGGGAGATATTGTCACTCCCTTCGGGGCGGCAGTCAAAGCCAAGGCCGACGTGGTCACCATCGCCGACATGTCGTCGCTGGTAGTCGAGGTGGATGTCTCCGAATCAAACATTGAAAAGGTCAAAGTGGGGCAACCCTGCGAGATTCAGCTCGATGCACTTCCCGAATCCCGTTTCCGCGGCGCAGTTCATATGATCGTACCCACTGCCGACCGGTCCAAGGCGTCGGTAATGGTTAAGGTCCGGTTCCTGGAAAGGGATAAGCGCATCCTTCCGGAAATGAGCGCCCGGGTTTCCTTTCTT
>Ga0209514_10001414_pt1 | contig 41647 bp, 50 predicted proteins | sample Subgrocontami58m_FD_187452 | JGI IMG/M metagenome (GOLD analysis project Ga0209514, IMG submission 187452) | Subsurface groundwater microbial communities from S. Glens Falls, New York, USA - GMW37 contaminated, 5.8 m (SPAdes) (version 3) | ecosystem: Environmental > Aquatic > Deep subsurface >...
CTAAATATGATTACGTTGCAAATAATAAAATTCAAAAAGAAATCGTCGATAAATTGAAGCTTGGAAGATACTTGCCACAATAAGAAATCTTTAGGACTCCGCAATTATGAGTTCAGAAAATCAGGTAGATACTTTATCTTGAAGGTCCGATATGTCAAGGACTTGAGGTTGAAACCCTGAGCGTGTTTTTGAGTCCTTGAGCATGCTCAAAAATGCCTTTGCTATCAATGGGCTAAAGACAAAGTGTGCGCAAAGAGCATTTTTGACATGTCAAGAACCAACTGCTAACCTCAAGAATGCTCTGCTTTCGCATTCTTGATGGCTGTCAGAAACCTTTGGTTTCTGAAGAGCAGACGGTGTGTCGTGATGCTTGAGCATGCCTAAGAATTATCTTGATTTAACTTGTGCTGCCGAGTTGACTTATGGCGAATTGACTTAAGAGCACATAAATGTTTATTAATCTCCATGTTCTAAAAGAAGAATGCCTTACCGTTGTGTTCATTGCACTGCGACTTATGCAGATGCTTCAAAAGAAGTCCTTTCAGGATGCGTATGTGGGAGTAAATTTTTCTTCTACATTAAGCAGGAGAAGCTAGAACAGATTGCTCAGCAGCAGGAGCCAGAGTTGACTAATGAGGAAAAAGAACAAATGGAAGAGGAGTTGCGAGAAATATCTGGATTACATAATCAGCCTGAAACACCAGTTTTTCTGGATTTTGAGAGTGTGAAGGTTCTGAAACCCGGAAAATACTTGATTGATTTGGGAAGACTCTTTAGCCGTAATAAACCTCAAATCTACCAATTAGAAGACGGAAAATATATAATAGACTTACATTCTCTGCGCCAGTGAGAATCAAAAAAACGATGCGCCCTCCGCGGCTTAAAAGCCGCGGTTTGGGGAGGCGCTCGTTTTTGGACCTCAGAAACTTTCAGTTTCTGATGGCGCTCAAGGATTGAAAATCCTTGACGTGTTCGAGAAGCCACTCCACCTTGAAAGGTGGAGTTTCCTGAGTCTTACTCGACATGAGGAATCCCTACGTTTAAAAAGAATGCGCGCCTGTGAGTATCATGACATCATACTCGTTTTTACAAAAGATTAATGTTCTGCCTTTGGCATCTGAGATGAAATCACTGGACCGTGCAACTGAGTGGGTCATTGCCGCGCTGAATATTGCGCTTGTCCCTCTACGCAAGCATGCGTCAGTCGTTGTTGGTGGGAGTTATGCAAAGGGTACTCTTGTCACAAGTCTGATGTATGATGTAGATATTTTCATATGTTATAGTGCAGATATCTCTGAGTTGATAAACCATCTTTTGCCAGCACTGCGAGAGATTTGCTCGCAGCATCATCTTCCGCTTGAGAGGGTGCACGGGAGCCGTGAATATTTCCGTATTTGTTATGCTCCAAATATTATTTTTGAGATTGTGCCCGTCAGCGCAATTAAGAACCCTAGTGAAGCATTGAATGTGACTGATTTAAGTTATTCACATGTATCTTACATAAGGAAAGAACTGCGCAAAAACAAAAAATTAGTGCGTGAAATCTGTCTAGCAAAACTGTTTTGTAAGGCGCAGAGAGTATATGGTGCAGAAAGTTATGTGCAAGGATTCTCAGGATATGCCCTTGAATGTCTTGTCATCTTTTATGGTTCTTTTCTCAAAATGATAAAGAATCTTGCGCGAGCTAAGGCGCAGATTATCCTTGACCCTGGGAAAAAATATCGCCATAAGAAAGAAATTCTTCTTTCTCTCAATGAAAGCAAGCTCCGTAGCCCGATTGTGCTTGTCGATCCCACATGGAAAGAAAGAAATGTTCTTGCTGCGCTTAGCAGAGAGACATTGTTACGGTTCCAGAAAGCAGCACAAGCTTTTCTGAAGAAACCTAAACCGGAATTTTTTGTCGTGAAAAGCCTGACTGATGAGGATATTGCTGCTCGTGCACGTAAAACACACTCAGAGGTTCTTTGCGTTGTCCTTGAAACGCCGAAACAGCCAGGAGACATTGCAGGCACGAAACTAAAGAAATTTGCAGATACATTAGCTAGATATTTTGCACCTCATTTCTTAATGGTTGACCGTGAGTTTTTATATTCTGGAGCACATACGGCTAAAGCATATTACTTTGTTAGACCTACAAAACCAAATCTACACAAGGGACCCCCGCTTAGTATGAAAGAACATGCGCGACAGTTCAAGAAGGAACATCCGAATGCTGTCGTAAAACGCGGTATTATGTATGCTCCTCTGCCACAACCTGCCTCGGCGCAAGAGTATATTGGGCATTTTCTCCAGCGTTATGCAAAGATGATAAGAGAGATGGACATAAGCAGCGTGAGAGTTGCTTAAAGTGTCACTTTTTTTCTGAGTTATAGAGAACTGCCAAATACCGTTACCTATCTCATGCAGTTATGGATAATGCTGTTAGATTTTATCTTATTGCAAGCCATTCCCGTTCTTGAATGCACTCTCCACCATGTGAGCGAGAGATTCTGTGAAATAAGGTGAACTTAGCCAGATACCCATTTCTTCATCGGCATGCTCTGGAGTAATCATGAGCAAAGCCTGTTTTCGGTCAACAATAAAGAAGCGGGCAGGAGAATCTATATACCTTGCCTTCAAATTGTGCTTAACATTGAGGCGCTTTACCTTTTCTAAATCGCCTGAGAGAGCGAGACGGACTTTGATGTTTGCTTTATTAAGACGGTCTAAAGCAGGTATCAAAACTCGACTCTTGTCCTCGAAATCTGGAGCAGAAGTGCAGACTAATACTTCCTTCTGGGAACTCTCAAGAATTTCTCTGACTTTTGCGATTATATTTGATCTGCCTTTCAGCGAACCGGTTAGTTCGCTTGGCTTTATTGGTGAGATACCGGAATTATGAAGTTGTTCAAGTTCAGTATATTCATTTGTTGTTTTTAAAGCAACCAGTGCCTTTACTTTTTCCTGTGCTTCAGCCATTGTCTCTGTTTTCATCTTTTCGAGTATTTCTGTCGGCTTGATTGAGATATATTTTACAGGTTTGCCAATCTTAACAATTGCAAATCCTCTCTTCTCTAGAGATTCAAGAACGTCATAAGTTCTACTTCTTGGCACGCCTGAAATCTCTGCGACTTCACCTGCTGAAGCAATTCCTTTTGAAAGCAAGGCTAACCATACCTTGGTTTCGTAAATATTCAAGTTGAAGTGGTCTTTAATGTGCTTTACCAGTTCTTGTTTCATTATCATGATGGAGTGATAAAACAACGGTATTTAAATCTTTCTATTGTTGTAACTAACAAATGACGAACTATGAATACCGACTAAGATTATTAAATACATCAATGATACAGAGAATTCTGATTATTAAGTCATATTTTGTTCAGAATTCTCTGTCTAGACAATTCTGTTTAAACGTGACACAATCAACAGAATTGTCTATAATCATTAAGATGAAGGTTGGAGCAATTAGATTAGATATGCAATCCCGAGAGCTAGAAAACATCCTATTGAGATAAAAGGCATCGCTGGATAAAACTTTCCCTTTTCAGACATATAGAAAAGAACAGCTAGTGCCAGAGTTGCTCCTATCGAGACGATAAATCCGTGCCAGAATGAAAGCTGCTGCATGACTGTGCTGGCAAGAATGATGGGGAATACTACATCTCCACCGCCGAGGATTGCGACACTTACCTTTACCGATTTCTTACTTCCTGCCTGTCTCTTTATTCCTGCTTTGTCTTTTGAATTCATATATGGAATAAAGAAACCGGAGAATATCTTAAGAGTCTTAATCTGATAACGTGCCATCTTCTGCATGAATCCTGTGTGCCAGACGGCATACATATCATAAATAGAAATGAGTATTAACAAAACAATTGCAGTTGTAATTGTGACTAGCGGGACGAAGATGGCTGCAATCCCGGGATAGATCATTATTTCAGTGAGATTGTGAATAACTATGTTGCGCTTGAAGACCTTGAAGTATGCAAGTGGCAAAGCGACGAGGATTGCGATAAATGAGGCTGCAGCAAATTTAGGCAGAACTGCAGTGAGTGTTATGCCTAAAGCAATAATTACGACGAGAAAGAACCAAAGGCGCAGGAATTTTTCTGCATTGAATCGCATCAGCAAAATCATGAGAACAATCGCAATCACAAGTGCAATTATAATTGAAACGAGACTTGATTTTGGCTCGATGTCCTGCGGAGGATCCATGCCGTAAGGGAGATTGTAAGTTGTGATGTTCTCAAGTGTAGTGCTATTATCCTCATTGAACCTCACAACCTGTTCTACATGAGGTGCGTAAGAAGCAACTACCCCCAGACCGATTATTTGTGTGAGCAAAAACATACCTAGAAGAATAAGAGTTATTGTTAAGGAATGCTTCATATAGAATTGAGGATAAATGTGTTTTTAAGGGTTTGTGCGCTTTCTACCTGCGCTATTGTAAGAAAAATGAGGATAGCGGACTACCTGAAACTTATGACTTGCTTTTGTCACTTCATCAATGGATTTTTAATGAATAAGATATACTTGCCCTCATCTTTATCTGGCAAATATCTATTGGCTACTTCAAGGACTCTATCTGGAGTTACCTGATTATATCCATGAATTGAATCTTCAGGATTCAGATTATCGTCAAGTCTGCGTTCAATTGCACTCGTATGTCCGTCATTGGACTCCAATGCAGAAGCAAAATGGTATTTGACACTTCTTTTTACTCTTTCCACAACATTGTCATCAACTTTTTGAGTTCTCATTTCTTGAATGCTTTCGAAGAGAGCTTCTAATGATTCATTAATTCTTCTTGCAGGCACTTTCGCCTCAACGTGTAGTGAGCCCGCATTATAATTTCCACTATATGAAGAGCCTATATGATAAGCTAGACCTCTCCTATGACTAAGATTCTGAAATAATAGAGAATAAGCATCTCCACCCAGTATCTGGCTCATTGTTCTTGCAGCATAAATATCTAGGTGATTATCAATTGGAGCAGAGCATGCAAAGAAAACCTGTGCAGAACTTTCATCCGGATTTCCTGAATTTAATATCTCTGGGGCTGGGCGTTGAACAACTGACTTCTCTATTAATGGCTCCAGTTCTGGAAAATTCTTTCTTGTATTCTCCCCTTCTGAAAATCTGCCGAAATTCTCTTCTATCAATTCTTCTATGTTAGCTGAAAGTCCTCCAACTAATATTAAATCCATATTGTTGGGATGAAATCCTCTTCCATGAAAAGCCCTGATTTTATTATAATCTGCGTTTCTTACTACTTCCTCTTTTCCTAACACGAATCGCCCTTTTGGATGACCTCTATAAAGAAGAGCACTGAACTCAATATTGCTTAAATATTCAGGACTGCTTTTAAAATCTGCAATCTCTCTTATAACCCTTTTCCTCTCAGTGTTTACTCTTTCTTCATCAAATCTTGGTCTTAAAACATGATCTGAAACATAATCTAGCCATCTCACTATATCTTCGGCTAAAAAGTCTGCCACGAAAAACGTTCTGCCAGTATTAGTGAATGCGTTTGAACTACCAAAGTATTCTCTGATTTTATCGGCAGCCTGAGGCGTATATTTCTGACTTCCACTTGTTACCAAACAATGCTCGAGAAAATGAGCCATTCCATCTTCACAATCTATTTCATTTGAAGAGCCGTAATTTACTCTGAGCTTTGCAGCTATTGTCTGTGTGGGAGTATTTTGCAAGGCTACAACTAGCCCATTTTTTAATCTATATTCACGATAATTGCCATTGATTATTCCCATTATTTTTCCTGACAATTGTCGCTTTTAAACCTTTGTATTGTAACTACTATTTAGATACAATAATATACTTTGAAACATCAAGAATTACGTTTGCGCAATCCTCCCACTTTAGTTCGTTGGTAAGCAAAAGTAATTCTTGACTGCTTCAGGGATTTACAATCCCTGACAGTGTTCAAGGACAGAAGTCCTTGACATGCTCAAGAACCACGACACGCCACCTGCTTTAGCTGATGGTTCTTGACAAGAAGTATTATTTAAGTCTTATCGTCTCAAGATTTCTTGGCACGATAGTCTCAATACGATTGAGCTTGTAGAGAGTAGATGCTAAATCCAAACACTTTGAGACTTCTCCGTGATTAATGATAATCTTCTTAGGTCTCGGATTCATCCGGCTGACATACTGTAGAAGCTCGTTGCGACCTGAATGCGCGGAGAATCCGCTAATAGTCTCAACCTGCATATTAATTGTGACTCTCTCCCCATCAACAAATACTTCCTTGGTACCTTCTTGCACTGTGCGACCGAGAGAACCGAGCGCCTGATAACATCCGAAGACAATTAGATTGTTCGGGTTGCTCGAGAGATTTTTGAAATATTCGACTGACGCACCACCGACAAGCATGCCTGAAGTAGCAATGATAATACAAGGTCCGCCTTCCAGTACCTCTTTGCGTTCTGCTGGGCTGCCAATACGTTTGACACTGTCTGATGTGAATGGATTGTTATCCTGGAATATCTGGTTGCGTACGGCTGCACTAAGGAAATCAGGATATGCTGTGTGGATTGCAGTGATATCCCAGACCATTCCATCTATATAGACTGGCACATTGGGGAGCAAACCGGTGCGCACTGCTTCTTCAACACGTAACACTGTTTCTTGTGAATGACCTAGACCAAGTTCAGGCAGAAGAACTTTTCCATTACGTTTAATAGTTTCTTTCACTAAATCAATAAAATGCTGCTCGACTTCTTGACGGGGTGGTAAAACATCATCTTTTGAACCATAGGTTGATTCGATAGTTAATGTTTCAATACGGGGGAAATGATTTGCCGCAGGGTCTAAGAGACGAGTCTTTGCATATTTGGTGTCTGCACCATAAACAAGATTGTGCAAACCGTTCCCGACATTTATGTGCACCTGCGCAGAACCAAGCACGTGACCTGCATTATACAATGTAATGCGGATGTCTGGAGTAATGTCAGTTACTTCCCCATAATCGAGAGTTATGGAATGACGTACCATCTCTTTAATATCATCTGCTCTATAAAGTGGAGATGCAGCTTGCTTGTATGCCACGCCTACGAAATCCAAGGCGAGAAGTGCGGCTATATCTCTAGTAGGGGCGGTCAGATAGACTGGACCACGATATCCCATTTTATAAAGATAGGGAATAAGTCCAGAGTGGTCAATGTGAGCGTGTGAAAGCACAATAGCATTAATTGAATTCAAGTCCCCTATTTCACAGACATCCATATAAGGAAATCTCTCCTGACCTTCTGAAATAGCAGGATTGATGCCACAATCTAAGAGAACTTTCGAATTTGGTGTGTGAAGAAGAAGACAAGAACGACCTACCTGCCGCCCGCTTCCAAGGTATGTAAGACGTACCCATATATCCTTTTTCTCAGGATTCCAATCAGTATAAATTTTCTTTCCAATCGCATCGAGGAACTTTCTTCTATATACATTGTTTGCATATAAAACCGACCTGATTTTTTCTGTAATCTTGCTTGGAATTGCAGAACTGCGCTGCACTATTGGCGACCAGAATGTAGCACGCCTGATGTCGTTCAGTACTGATCCCTGTTTGCCTATAACTATTCCGGGTTTTTTTGCTTCGATGACTACGGTACTGCGCTGCACGTCGAAGATGATGTTCTCTATTGCTGCTTCCTCTGGAACAATTGCGCGAATTGTCTTATCAGTGTCATCTTCGCTGGCAAGAATGCTCTGCTCTGCGCGGAGTTCGATGCGCTTTTTTATCTTATCAACGACTTCTTTTACCTTTGATTCGCCTGTCCTGAAAAATTCCTTATCGCTAGTGTAGAGCACGATGTTTGCACCTTCAAAAGTCACATTGCCTATAACTTTCGGCAACTCGTCTTTGATGCTTTTTAGAATATCTGGCATGTCAAGAATCCTCCTTCCTTGTATTGGGATTCTTGAGCATGCTCAAGAACTGAAAAAATAGATAAAGAGTTCTTGACATGTTATATTACTCCTAAGTAGATTAGATTATTCATGAAACATTCAGAACTCCAAATTCTAATTGCTCTTTGTTGTGATACAGGAAATTCTGTTAATTTTATCATGTTTTGTACAGAATTTCCTGTCTGGAGACTGAGAAAACCCATGGTTTTCGAGGCCATCAAGAACGTTCCGTTCTTGAGGATTCTATCTACTGGCGAAACAATCGACAGAATTCTCCATAAATGACTTGACATGTGAAAATATAATTATCTGTATTCGGCAACAATCTCTTCAGAAACTACCTGTTTGATGCCATCCTTTGTGATGGTGAAAACGTCAATACCATTGCCAGAACCAGTGTCACGTTGAGTAGAGGATTTCAGACATTCTTTAGCCAGCTCAACTCCCTCTTTAACTGAAAGGTCTTTCTTATAGAGTCGTTCAAGTAACCCTAGAATGTAAGGCATGCCTGAAGAAAAGTTTGCATCGTACTCTTTGACCTTGTAGACTCCTCCTGCGGGCTCTATAGTATATAATTCAGAAGTGCCATCTTCGTTAAAACCTGTAATCAGCGTCCCTACGATGTTCATAAGCATGGTAGGAGTTCTAATATTGCGGTATGTCATCATAGCGACTAGTTGTGCGGCTTCCTGCACAGTCGGTCTGCTTTTTGCGCGGAGTTCTTTTAGACGGAGTTCTGCGGCAAGCAACTTATTTGTAAGCTGCGCATCTGCTACGCCTCCAGTATAGGCCACTACAAGATATTCATTTACACGCAGTATCTTCTGATAATTTTTGTCTATGACAAGATTGCCTGCAGTAACTCTTCGATCAGCACCCAATACAATTCCATCTCTGCATGTAATGCCTACTAAGCTTGTATTAGACTTCAGTATGTTGTTCTTAATATCCTGTTCCATAAAGCTCTGAGAATCTTCTCGTTTATTTACTTCTCTGCAACGCTCAAGAACAAAGTTCCTGACGAGTGAGAACCTCTGTCATTATGTTAAGAAAAGAGTATTTAAGCCTTTTGGTTAACCGGAGTATCTCCGAAGTGAAGCTCCCAACCGATGCAGAGCATAGGGATATTAATGCAAAATAAAGAGATTTCCTAAGCCTTTGCTATGTCAGGAATCTACAATTCCTGAGCACTATCAAGAACGAAGTTCTTGAAGTCCCCACAGCAAGCTGATGAGGTATTACACCCAGTTTGAAATAAAGCTATTTAGTCAAATAAATTTTCTGTTCTTGTGCTTTAATCACATTCAAATTTTGCAAATTGTTAAGCTCTTCTTTTACTTTTTCTAGAGATATTTCCAAATCTTTTGAAATTTCTTCAATAGTTTTACCTTTATCTAAATCTCTTGTAATCTTCTTTTGCAATAAAGTAAGTCTTGGTGTAAGTTTTGGTGTTTCCTTAATCTCGTTACTTTCTTGCTGTTTATTAATCTGGTTTTCGGTGCGCTGTCTTGATTTTCGTTCTATTTTTCTATTTTTCTCTCTTAAGACTTTTTTTACATCAACTAACTCGATTTTTTTCTTGTCTTTATTTTCTAAATAAACCAATTCGCAAAATTCTAATATTTTTCTTGGTATATAATCTGCTATTTTAATTATTTCTTCAATAGCCTTTTCATCAAAAAGTTTTTTATTTCCGAGTCTTAAATTTATTAAATTGATAGCATCGAGCTTATTTAATTTATTTAACTCTATAACTCTTCTACCAATTCTGTCTTTAAAGCTGTCAGAAAATTTTTTTAAGTTTTTGTTAATTTGCGTTATAACTAGACTTTTAATGTGCCCATGATCCCAGTGTAATTTTAAAGCTTTTTGTAATTCGTAATCGCAATCTTGACTTTCATCTAGTAAAACAATTGTATTTTTTGGATAGGCTCTAAATCTATCAAATCCTCTTCTGGAATTTTTTAGAAATTCTTTAATGCCGAAGCTTTTTTCAACATCAGCAGCATCTATATAAAAAATATTGTACGGATTTAAGTTATTTTTTATCCATAACAATAAAGAACTTTTACCAATTCCTGTGGGACCTGTTAAAAAACAAATATCTCCATTTTTAATATACTGTGTTAAGAGTTTTTTTTCTTTTCCAAGATTAATTAAATTTGGATTTGCTTTTATAGAAAAAGGATTCTCTCTTAGGTTTGGATTGTTATGCGTTATTAATTTAATATTGTGTTTCATTATAGGAGTTTTTATTTAAGACAATTGAGGTTTCAATTTTTCCTTTTCTGTAATATCTATTGCTTCTAACCAATCATTCATTACACCATATTTTATCATTGTTTCAACACTGGCTAATGCTAATCTTAGATTTGCTGCTAATAAAGGCACTTCTGCAACAGTAATTATTAAATCTGCGTTTAGTATTGCACCTTTTTCTAAAATTCTATCGATAAGCTCGACTATTCCAATTTTATTAATATTATTCATCTCTACAAAAACCTCCAGTTTTTGGGGTCTTGGAAATTATAGATTTTTGATGGTCTTGGAAATTTGATTTCTGATGATTAACAAAAGAGTAGGGTGCAAAGGGTCCAGCTATATTAAAATAAAAATTGCTGTCTACTAAATAGTTATTAACTTTTTGAATTTGTTCTTCGTTTACCAATATAGAAATACTGACTAATAAGTCTTTTTCTTCATCGAGAAGTATTTTTGATTGATTTATTGTTATATCAGATACTAATGCTTTAATATTATTAAAAAAATTCTGTTTATATTCAAAAATTTGTTCTTGTGCTATTTTATTAATCTCGTCTTTGATTTTTCCCTTTAATAAGTAAGCTATACCTACACTTTCTTTTTGGTTTTTTTGTTGAAGTTGTTTTATTTCGTGAAGCTCTTTAATTTTTTTTAATAGTTTTTCTTTTTCATAATAAATTCTTACCCCATACTCCTTTTTTCCAAGAATTTTATCCCAGATTCCTAATAAATTCTCTTCGTTATCTTTTAACCAGCTTTTTAAATTCTCTTCAGCAGTTTTTTCTTCTGAAGTTTTGATGATAGTATTAAAACTTAGAGGTATTACAGCATCAAAATTTTCTATAGCTTTGTCTAAAATTCTATTATGCGCAAAAATTAAATCTTTAATTTCGGCAGTATTAGCTGAATTGTAAGGTTTTTCCTCACAGCTGTGGGCTATAGCACTAAAATTTCCTTCATTTATCAAGAAAACATTACTTTCTTTGATCCCATACTCTTTCCAATCTTTATTGGTTCTTATTATACCATAAATATACAATGCATTATTTGACATTTTCGAGTGTGATTGGATTTATTAATTTAGTTATAGTATCATCAACTATTGAATCTAATTCATTTCTAATTTTATTAGTTGTTTTTTCTAAACCATTATCTTTTTTTATTTTTTCGATAGCCTCATCTAAGTTCATAAAAGCTAAGCCAAGTTTTTCTGCTTCTTGATTTCTTAAATTTCCAGATTCTAATCTATATACTGCTTGTTTTTGTAAAACCTCTTTAAGTATCTCTACTAAAGCCATTACTAACCCCAATAAACCTTCTTTTAAATTATCACTATCAATTTTTATGCTCATTTTGTTAATTTCAATGCAAGAGTATTTTTTTTGTATTGTTTTTCCCTAATAGTTCTGTACTGATCTGGCAAATTAATTATTTTCTCCCAATCTTTATCTTTCAATATTAATTTTTTATCTTCTAACGTAATCTGAACATTTTCTCCTGGCACTTTTACTATCAAAGCTAACATATTCCTTTTTTTCATATACTGATAATCTTTATCATAAAAAACTTCTGACTCCTCTTCTTTCAATTTTCTAACTGGCTCTTTAATTATCGGTCTTGTTGATATGTGTGCTTGAAAACCCCACTCCTTTCTTTCACCTTTTTGTAAGTTTTCTTGTATTTGTTTATTGACTTCTTCAAATCTTTTTTTAAAAACTTCAGTCTTGCCTAGTTCTTTAAAAAAATCACCAAAAAGAGGTATGCTTTTTAAAAAACTTTCTACTATTTTTGGTTCTTCTTCATCTTCTCTAGTTTCCTTTATCTTTTCTTCTTCTTTACTTTTCTTCTTTACCATTTTTCTCCTTTTTTGTTTTTAAAAAACCAAAGAATTTTGCTGAAGCTATAAAAGGCAATTTAATAAACGCCTTAATCTTGCTTGTTGATCCAATCTCAAGTTCAGCTCCTCCCACAAGAGGATACTTTACAGTAGCTTTAATTTTTCCTTTTTCAATTTTGGCTTTTGCTTTGATGGTCATTTTTCCTCTAGTTTTTTCCATTTATTACCGTAAATTCTTTCTTTTGGTTTTACTTTTGAATATCTAGGTCTTAGAGGTATGGTTGAATGTGTGACTCTTAATCTATTTCTAGATTTTGACATTAAAGAAAAAGCACTTGGATTAAGACTTTTTTCCCAAGACTCTTTTTTCTCTGCCATTTGCCTTTCATTTCTTTCAACTTTTGCTTTATATCTTCTTCTTTGTTCTATTATATTTATTCTTGCTTTGTCTCTCCACTGCTCCATTTTCCTGATTACTTTAGCTTTAATACTCTTTCTTTTTCTACCACCCATAGCACTTCTTCCCATAGACATTCTTCCTAATGAATCTACCATTTTTTTCTTACTCCTTTTTTGACTTTCTTAAAAATTTTCATAATTCTATAATCTCCTCTCCGTTACATTTTATTAGTTCTATTGTTTTTCCTTTCCATTCATTAATTCTTTCCCTGATATTATAGTTTTTTTCTTTAGTAATATATTTATTTATAAATACTTGAAGCGTCTTTTGTCTTCTTAGACTTAATTTGTTTGCTCCAGTAGTTGCAAGAGTTCCATTGGCAGTTATTCTACAATAAAATGTTTCGCTTATTGTTTTGCCATTTGCATTTATTGTAAGAACAATAGCATCTGTATCTGCAAATCTTAAGCCCTGTGGCTTTCTCGCCCATAAGTCAAATACACTCTTTAGTTTCACATCTTTAATTATAGCTTTCATTTTTTCTCCTTATTTTTTCATTTCTATTCTCTACAAAAATTTCTTTTTCCAATTTAGGATAGGTAGATTCTTCATTATTTTCTCTTATAGTTTTCCATGCAGGAGTGTTATAATTAGTTCCAGATGGAAATGCTAATCCAAATTTTGCTGCTGTCTCAAAGCTAGCTAAAGCTGCCCTTATCTTTATTCCAAGCAATTCTACGCCAACTAAACTTACAGTTATGTCTGCATTTATTACTATACCTTTGTCTAATATTCTATCTATGACATCCAATAATGTATTTTCCTTATGTAGCCCTTCCATTTTATTTTATCTCCCTAATTTGAACTTCTGACAAGTTTTCCATTATTTCTTTTGCGGTTGTTAATCTTTCTGTTAATAGCTCTTTTTTTCCATCATATTCTTCTTTACTTATTTCTCCTATTTCAAAAAGCAAGTTATTTTCTTTTATCTGATTATTAATTTTTTTTAGATTATATTTTTCTTTTAATGCATAATCCTTCATTAGTTCCATAACCCATATCAAATCAAAGGGTTTTAATGAAATCCCGAATGTTCTTAATATCAAATCATCTATGAGTATCATTTTTGACCTCTTATATGTAGATTGACAAATGAGTATGGCGGCCAGGGTCCCGTATAATTAAACTTAAATTGTTTGTATTCTTTTTCTGATTTCGCTATAGCATTTGAAAATTTAGAAAAATTATTTTTTTCTACTAAAAATGAATAATTCAATAATAATCTTTCACTGAAGTTTTCTCCTTGTATGCTTTTTACTGATAATTTATTTAATGGATTTAAAATTTCTACAAAGGTATTATCTTCATTTTCTATGCCATTTTCTTCTACATTATTTTTTATTACCTTTACACCAAGCTCTATTTTATTTTTTATTTGCTCTAAAGTTTCTTTTATTGCATTATAAGATTTTTTCAAAATCGATTCTAAAATTTTTTCGTCGTTGAATACACATCCAAAAGCCACAGGAATGATTGTAGTTTTTTTTGCTATTTTATTTAAAATATCAGCATGTTTCATAGCTTCTTTTTCATCTAAAATAGGGTTTAAAAGAGGATATTTACTTACTAAAACTCCGATATCCTTATAAGGCATAATTGTTATTGATTTTTCTCTTAGTCCATTAAAATTAGGTCCAAGAAAATCTTCTTTCAGTTCAGATTTTTTAGACTTAGAAATCTTTGGTTTTTGTGCTTTTAAATCCTTAAGTGAGATAATCCCATAAACATACAAATATTGACATCTGTCAGAGAATTCTGTTTGAGTGTCATCAAAATTGTTTTTTTCTTGAAAGTTCTCTGATTCTTGTGTTTTTAAAGTTTCCATTTTATGTTTGTAAGGATTGAGATATTAAAGAATTTATTTTTGCATTTTCATCAAGCAAGATTTTTGCTTGTTCCTCTTGAGCAATGCTATAAATCTTGTTTTTTAATTCATACTCGTATTTTAACAAACCTTCTTTTTTAAGTTCATGCAATGCAGGATAAATCATTCCCGGCGAGACAAAGACTCTAAATTTGGTATATACTGCTTTGACTAACTCTGTTCCACACATAGGTTTTTCTAATAATGCTCCAAGTAAGATATTCTTTAATTCTTTTTTAACTAGTTTTTCTACAATTTTTGAATTAAAGTTTTCTAATCTTTTTTCTACATTAAAGTCTTTGTTAGAAAGCATTCTTATATTATTAACAGAGAGTATCATTTTGTCATGACATGCAACTAATTCTTTTATTATTGAAGAATCTAAATTGTTTAAATTATAAACACATACAACCTGTGATTGTTTTTCTAATCTTTTTTCATATTTTGAAAAATCATTCTTAAGAGATGAGCTATCAACAATTACTTTTTCTTGTTTTTCTAATTTAGAATTTGGATTTTTTATTTTTATATTAATCTTGTTTTTACTAAATTCCTCTTTCCAGAATTTTGTATCCTTTGTAACTAAAACATCATAATCGAGGAGATAGTCGAATATTATTTCTTTAAAATTAGTATTGTCGCACAAATGCAAACAGTGTTTTGTTGAATTCATTATTTCATTTATATTCATTTTAGTCTGTATCTCCTCTTTGTATTTTTTTTATTTGTTTAAAGCCAAGAATCTTGCCATTTTCATTAAGATTAAATTCAAATATTTTTAATAGATCAAATTTATCAGGAACTGCTTTTCTTTCTAGGACTACAACTTGTACCTTCCATCCCTTTTCATCTCTTTCAATAGCCGAAATAGATTCTGGCTCTTGCTTAAGTAATTCTTTCGCTACTGAAAATACTTTTTTTTGTATATCTTCAATATCCATTCTTTTTTCATCTAACATCTTCTTCCTCTTCAGATTCTTCTATCTTTTTTTCATTTATCATCTGATATTCCATTTATAATCTCCATTTTTTATTGGGATCTTTCATATATCTTATTTTAGAATTAAGGATGTCTGGCAGAAGCTGTTTTATGGTTGTCTCGTCAATATTTTCACTTTGTCCTAATGCTTGTGCTAGCATTATTCCTGGTCTTAGACCTATTTCCTCGGTTTCTGGTAATTTTGTTCTAAGTTTTCTTATTATATCAACAATCATATCAGCATCTTTTTCTTTGATTTTTGATTGTGCCATAATTATCTTTTTCTCTGTTTCTTTATCATAGTGATTCATGAAAATACTAATCATTCTATCAAGTAAGGCGTCTTGAGGTCTGTGGACACCTGCATATTCTATTGGGTTTGACGTAAAAATAGCCCTGAAATCAGGATGAACCTTAACATACCTTTCGTTTCCGAATTGAGTTGGTAATTCAAGAATTCCTTCACTAAAAACAGAAAGCAATACATTGTTTGCTGCGGGCTTAGACCTACTAAATTCATTATAAATCAAAGTATAGCCATATTTACAGGCAAGAGTTAAAGGATTGTCCACCCAATCTGCTTTTAATATATCTTTATCTTTGTAAACATTATGAATATATTTATCTCTAATTGATATTGTTTCTATTTGTGAATAACCTCCTATCAAATCCGTTGTTGTTACACTTTCGTCCCCATTTATCCAAACCACCGGTCTGCCAAACTCTTTAGCTATCTGCAATGAAAGTAAAGTCTTACCACAACCAGTTGGACCTATAATATGAACAGGATATTTTAAAAAAAGCCATTTTGCTATTCTTTCTTTTAATTCTTTTACTACTTCTGTTTCAACCCAGTTTTTAATTTCAGGGTTTAAGTATTCTGTTTCTACTTTTTCTTTTTCAATATCTTTCCTAATTAAACTTAATGAAGAATCTATCTTGTCCAACTTTTGTTCTTCTTTTTTCACTCTTTTATTTTTCTCCTCAAGAGTTTCATGAATTGATTTACCAAGGCTTGTTCTCTTATGAGTTGGAAAGTAAGTCATAATAAGTTGTGTTTATAATCTTATTAATAACTTCTGTTTCGTGAGTTGTTTCGGATTTCGAAAATAAAAATTCAAAATTGTTTAATATCTCAATCTGTTTGAATTAAACAAAAGCTTTATAAAGCTGTTTTAATTAGTTTTAATATGGTTGAAACAGATTTAAACAGAAATAATATATTTATCGTCAAAGTTAGGGGAAAAGAGAATAGTAAAACAGTTCAGATACCTGATTCTGTGTGTGAATTTTGTGATATAAATCTTGGAGATTTAATTAAATTAGAAATTATTGAGAAAAAACCTTCTAAAAAAGAGGTGAAGAAAAAATGAGTGAGATGACTTATTCAGATAGCGGGGAGGGGGGGGGGCATATGAACAATACTCTCTCTTACAATTTAAATGGAAATATTCTATTTGACAATTTCAAATTTGGAGACAGCTTTCTTTTATTTTATCAAGAAGATACAAAAACAATCCAATCTGTTTATAATAAATTCATTCAGCAATTTCCTCAAGATGATTCTATTATTTTTCATGTTTGTCGAAAAAGTAATTGTTTTGAGCCTAATTCCAGAATTAAAGAGTTCTCTTTTAATCTTTTAGATGAATCAATTTTGCATCAGATTCAAAAGGAATTGGATAAATGTTATAAAGAAGTAGAAGAAAAAAGTAAATCGCTTTTATTAATTCTTGATTGGGGAAGTTGGATGAAAGAGTATGATCATGTCTCTAAAGAGATTTTTCTTGCTTTTTTAAGAAATATTTTAAAAAGGGGGAAAGGAGTTTCTCCACCAGGATGGAAAAGAAAATATAAAACTATCCAGAAAAAATATCCTATATTAATTGTTAATTCTTTCATGCCAGATAAATTAGAAACTGAATTTCTAAATGAAATCATATCCTTACATAAAAGAATTTATTTATTTCAAAAAAACGATTCTCTATTATCTTTTCCAGGAATCTCGCCATATAAAGAAACTATATTTCCGCAAAAACATACGCTTCCGCCAGAAATCTTAGAAAAGTTAGTAAAAGATAATTTAGAAATACTCTGTCTTGTTTTTCTTGAAAAGGAGAATCAGTCAGGATATAATATACTTAAAAATATAGCTAATAATTTCCATTGCATTCTTTCTCAAGGAACATTATATCCTGTTCTTTATTCTTTAGAAGAGCTAGAAAAAATTACGGCAAGTAATGGGAAAGGCAGGGAAAAAATATACACGCTTTCTCAAAAGGGAAAAGAAGAACTTAAAAATAAAAAACAGCAATTATTGCAGGGTTTTCAACATCTTGCGAGCTTTTTTTGAAGATCAAAAAATCCTTGAGGTTTGTTTGGATTTTTGGATGATCCAAAATTAAACAACAAAAGAAAATACCACACTTTAAAAAGTATGGTTTCAATTTATGGACATGGAAAAAACTTTTTTTCAATTATTCACTGGAAAAGGAGGGGTTGGCAAGACAAGTCTTGCAGCCGCAAGCGCAATTCATTATGCTAGTATAGGCGAGCGTACTCTTGTAGTATCAATTGACCCTGCTCACTCTCTTTCTGATAGTTTTGAAAAAAATTTAGATTCTGAACCAACTGAGATATCAAAGAATCTTTTTGCCATGGAACTTGATGCTAAAAAAGCTTTAGAAAGAGAAAGCGCATTAACAAAACGAATTCATTATTTTATGAGACAAGCAGGATTACATGATATAGACATCTTAGAGACAATGCCAGGTATAGATGAGGTAATGGCCTATGACATGTTAGTTGAGTTTATAGAGAGCGGAAAATATGACCGGATAATATTTGATACAGCACCAAGTGGACACGCTCTTCGTTTTCTTTCAATCCCAAAATATATGGATGAATGGTTAAAAAAACTGTATAGCGTAATGAGACAGGTTCTTGGTACAATACAAATTGTTAAAAAACATAGCAGGATAGATATTCCCTCGTACAAGTTAGAGCATGAAGAGAGAGATAAAGTTTCGAAGATTTATCAAATACTTACAAATCAAAAGCATACATCACTATATATTGTAATGATACCAGAAAAAATGTGTATAGCAGAAACTGAACGACTAGTGGCAAAACTTTCTAGTTATGGTTTTCAAGCAAAAAATATTGTTGTTAATCAAATCTTGCCTAAAAGAGAAGATGAATTTTTAAAATCTAGGCGAGCCATACAACAAAAGAACCTTAAAATAATAAGAGAGAAATTTAAAGGATTCGAAATAAAAGAACTGCCTCTTTTCAAAACGGAAATTTATGGAATTAAAGAACTTAAAAAAATTGCAAGTATGTTATATTAGATAAAACAAAAAACGTTTTTCCTTTAAAATAGAATTTTAAAACTAAGAGAAAAACAAAAAACGTTTTCTTTTTGATTAAGTATCCCGACAAAGAAATTACTTATAGAGCTTTTTGTGTATTATTATAGATTAGTTAGATAAGAAATCAAAAGGAGGTAAAAAAAATGGTTAGTAGAACACCGGATGCTAGTGGTCTTGCGGAAGTGTTAGACAGAATACTAGATAAGGGAATGGTTATTGATGTATGGGCAAGAGTTAGTTTAGTGGGAATTGAAATATTAACAGTTGAAGCTAGAGTTGTAATAGCAAGTGTTGATACATTCTTGCACTATGCAGAAGAGATCACAAAGATAGAGCAAGCATCTATTGCAGTACCTGCTGCTTAAATAAGTTTTTTAATTTTTTTAATTTTTAGATTAGAAGAGATGAAAGGGAAAGACCTTTGGCATTTGGAAAGACAAAACAATAAGAATATTGAAAGGAGGATAAACAAATCGTAATTAAGAAAATGACAGAAAAAAAATCAGTGAAGAGTCTTCAAAATGAGACTAGAGCTAAAGAACAAGAAATGCAGAAATATGGGAAAACTTTTAATACCTCAGTTAGGGGTTTAGAAAATAACTGGAAAAAACATGGAAAACTATTAAAAGAAGCAGCTGAGCAAATGCGTAATCAAGGAATACACAAAATGAAAGAGAAAGTAAGAGAATTCAACAATGAGATTTCGACTCATAAAAACAAGTTTGATGCAGGTGTAAAGAAGTTTAATAATGATATTTTAAACCAGAAAAAAGAAAATAAAGCGGCAGCATCTCGCATGAAAGGAGATGTAGCTCTCTTTATCTCAGAAGTAAACGGAAAAAGAAAAGATTTTGAAAGTTATAATAAGGCTTTTTGGGGGTAAGAGGAGTTATAATAACTAAAAATGCAAAATGAAAACTCTGAATATAGTATTCTTGAATTTCTGCAGAAAAATGGAGCAGCAAATACTTTTAAGCTTGCTCGTGTTTTAGAGATAAATAGGGATGGATTGTTGAGAATTCTTAAGAATTTGAAAGAGCGAGAATTAGTTAAAATTGTAACAGGAAGAGTTGAGTTTTTGTCTTATCCTCCTAAGGAAAAAAAGGAACAAAAATCAAAAATTCCTAAAGAAAAAGCTGAAGTTCAAACTCTTCAGGAAGAAGTGGAAAGGCAAAAATTGTATGCAGAAAAACTTAAAGCTCAAATTAAAAAACTTGAGCAAAGACCCCCTAAAATAGTCACAAAAACGATAATTAGAAGGGCTGAACCTAAAGTGATTACGAGGACAATAGTTAGGGATGTTAAACCAATAAAAATTAAAGAAGCTAAAATAAAGCCAATGAAGATTAAGAAAAGTATTAAGTTAAGAAAAAAATTTAAGAAGATTTTTAGAATCAAAAAAGCTTTTAGGAAATTAGGACCAAAAATTGGAGAAGGATTAGGTATATTTAAAATTAAAGATTTCATTAAAAAGTTAAAATGGGGTAAAAATGAAAAATAATTTGCAGACATGGATTTTAGTTATTATAGTCCTAATTGTTATTGGCATCGGGATTTATTCGTTGATCTCTGGAGACAAGACAATTAAAGAAGGAGGAAACGTGACAGGCAATAGAAGTGAAAAGATAAATGAGTCTGGTGAAGAGAAAATAGTGGTTGTAAGTAATATTAGTGAAAAGATAGGAAACTTAACTAATAAAAGTGGGGAGACATAAAACGTAAACAATATAAGTGAAGAGATTTAAAATTAAAAATTTCATTAAATATTTAAAAAGGAGGTGAAAAAATGGGAAAAGATTTAAAGGCTAAATTTATCAGCTTTTTGATGTGGCTGACAGGAGTAATTGTTGCTTTGACAATTGGTTTTGCAATGATTGGAGGAGCTTTGTCACTTCCGGTATGGCTTGGTGGCGCTACTCTCGCAATGATTGCGGGTTGGGTTGTAATTGTTACAACACTCTTGGGAGTTATTTTAAAAATTATAGAATTGATTAAATAAAGAGATTTCCTAAGCCTTCGCTATTCCCACAGCAAGCTGAGGGGGTATTACGCTCGGCTTCTAGACGGAAATCTCTAATGTCAAGAACACTCCTTAATTTGGTGTGTTCTTGAGCACGCTCAAGAATTGAAAATTCTTGACGTTTCAAACTGGCGCAGCAAGCTGCAGGGTATTACACCCAGTTTGAAATAAAATTATATTTAATATTATAAAGGGGAGAAGAGGAAGATTATAGTTTTACAAGCTTTTTTCTTTGCCGTCAGATTTCTCATTCTGACTTTAGAAAACTTCCTCTTCTTTTGATGGAATTAGACAAGAAGTCTATAATAATGATTCAAAGAAAAGAAGTCTGGATTAAACCCTAGCGTCTCGCGAAATAATATCCGGACACTACAGTTAACCATCGCGGGGAGCAGCAGTTGAAGGGGAATGAGCACTTGTATCTACCTCGGATACGTCGCCGGTCTTGCGAAGGCGAATTATGTTATCAACAAAACTCTCAATCTTCTGTTCATGACTGACTATAATCAGCTGCTCAACTCTAAGCTCTTCCAAGACATCACGTATTTTATCAATCTGTCCCTCTGAAAACCCATCAGTCGGCTCATCGAGTATTACAATATCACTTGTCTTGATCTGACTCAATACTGAATTAATTGTTTGATTGAGTGCCAGACGATAAGCGAGCGCAACTGCCGTGCGTTCCCCTCCTGAAAGAAAAGAATAGTCCATTTCAAAATCTCCTTGCATAATTACAGGAGTAAAATTCTCATCAAGTTGCACTTCGAAAGCGTCACCTGCAATCATGTGGAACCAACTGCTGAAAACGCGAGAGAATTCTCGTCTTAGTTTCATCATAACTTGTATTTCAGTAAAGTCTATGAGCATGATAAACTGATTCGAGAGCCAATCAACTACTTCTAACAGGCGCCGTAATTTATCTTCGAGCAATTCTTTCTGCACAATTTGTGCCTGCACCCGCGAAATCTCTTCGAGTGATATTTCTAATTCTTTTCTTAATTCTGCTATTCCTATTTCTGCATTTTTTTCAGTGAGAAATGCCTTTTTGAGCTCTTCTTGCTTAAGACGAGAATGTGTATCAAATTTTGAGAATGATAAAATCTCTCCTTTGAGACTGTTAGTATGCTGCTGCAAAAACTCTATATCTCTCTGAAGAGTTTCTTGCTGTTTAGTTATTTCAGACAGTTTTTTCCGTGAATTCTCAATATACTCTATCTTCGAGCGCAAAATTTCCCATTCTACTTTCTGCTTTTCAAGCAGCTCGGTAGAAGATTTCTTCTCTTCTAGAACACAGGTTAATGAATCCTGCTGCTCGCGAATAATTTCTAACTGCTTCTTAATATCAACCAATTTTCCCTCCGCCTCGTTTAGAATATTGTGCTTGTGTGCATCAGGAACGTCCTGCAAACACGTCGGACACATATCTATTTTGAAGATGCGTTCTTTTTTCGCCTTAAATTCTAACTGTGCCCGTTCTAATGAAGCAATGTTGCTCATGAAGGAGATAGTTTTGCGATTTAGGAGCACTAGTTCCTCTTTAACTGCCGTGAGTGCGGCAGTGCATGTCGTATATTGAGACTCATCATATGCTTTCCCTGAAGAAGCTAATAACTTTGCAAGTTCTCTCTGTTCTCTGGCGAATGTTGCAAGATTTTCTTGCTTTAGTGCAATCAAAATTGTTGTCTTTTCTACTTCTTTCTCAAATTTCTCTTTTTCTTTGAGGCTTTTCTCTACTTCTGCAATCTCAAATTCCAGCGCCTTTCTTTGAGTAATGCATTCTTTCCAAACTTTTTCTTGTTTTTCTATATTTACGACCAGTTCCTTGCTCTTGGTATTTACCGTTGCCAGTCTAATCTTATCATATTCGATAGTTTTTACCTCTCCCTGAAGAATTTTTGCTTCTTCCTTGAGCCGGTTTATGAGAAGAGTAAGATTTTCGCGAATGCGTTTATATTTGTCAATACCAAAAATATGGCGAAGCACATTGAGCCTAGTTTCTGTATCTTCTATGATAATTTGTTTCATTTGTTCTTGCGGAGTGTATACGGTATACCTGTACAAGATGTTGTTTCTTTTCACGAACTCTGCAGGGTAGCCAAGTAGTGCAAGAATTTTTGTCTTTAATTCTGTGACTGAATACTCTTGCATCTCGCCGTCTAGAGTCAGAGCCGCATAATCGCTAACGATTGACCTGTTTTCCCTCTTGAGATGGCGCTCGATTATGACCTCATGACCATCAATTTCACATTCAAGCATTACCTCACCCAGAGTTGCATCATGGCGAAGTAAAGCAGAACCTTTCTGTCCAGGCTGCAAACCAAAAAGGGCATACTCTATGGCAAGCAGTAGTGTCGTCTTCCCAGAACCTACATCTCCTGCGAGCAAAAGTGAACCTTCTGGAAACTCGATGCTCTGGCTCTGGTAACTTCTGATATTCTTTAGATGAACTTTTTTTATTTTCATAGTGTAAGTATCTTACGATTTTCTGCGATGAGGCGCTCTTCAAAAACAAAGGACTTCTCATCTTCGCCTTTTTCCATTTGCAAGGATTTTATCAGGGGAAAGATATATGCATTAAGTGTATTAGGATGCCCTTCTTCGAATTTGTGAATAATCTGTTGTTCCATATCTTGCGTATCTGAAAAATCAAATGTTATCTCCTGCTCAGCCATCTGCAGCTTCGTTGTGCTCTTGAGAAAGACATATGCTCCCTGCTTCTTAGTATAGCTTTCTATTTTTGTAAAATCTATATCAGAGGTCTTGCCTTTTTCCAAGAAGCCATATAGTTTGACTATTAGTATTTTATCACGAAGACTTTCTTTTTCAAGACGTTTTAGAATCTCTTCAGTGACTGTTAAAGCATTGGTAATCTCAATTGTCATACTTATTACAGGCTTTAGTTTCAGTTCCTGTTTTTTAATCACTCCATTGTCTACAATATAAAAGGAACCTCCCTCTAACTCCTCTAGTTCTGCAAGATTATTTGGAAAAATTGGTCCGCAATAAACGCGACCCTCTTTTTGATAGTTGATGTGTAGATGCGCAAGCGCCAGATAGCCTACAGGAGGGAGCATTCTTTCGTCTACTGCTTTAATAGGTAATGTGCCAACCGCGTCTCGGATAGCCGTATGTAGCATCAGAATCTTAAAGAAACCTGGAGCATCCTGCAGTCTTATTCTCTCAATGTCTTCGACCTCGAGACTAGATTTCTTACCAGGGTATCCATAGATGGCAACGTCCTTGTAGATTGTTGGCTCCAATAGAATCTTTCCATTACGTTCTTCGAAAAGCGCAACATTCTTGCAAAAACCTGCTTTTTCAAGAACATCCAGAAAAGTCTTACCTGATGCAGAATAATCATGACTTCCTGCGATAAGGAATACAGGTATCTTTGCGTCAACTAGTTTGCGAAATTCCTTGAATGTGTCTTTTAGTGTGTCAATCGGAGGATATGCGGAGTCAAAAAGGTCTCCGGCTATGAGAACAAAATCAACCTTCTCACGAATACATATTTCAACTGCGCGTTGAAATGAGTTAAAATTCAACTCTTTTAATTCTGGCTGTCTCCAACCTCCTAGGTGACAGTCTCCCATGTGGGCAAACTTCATACTTGTGCAAACCAAAAAAGCTTATTTATAGATTGTTGTGCTGAGTCATGAACAGTCACGAGGGGACTGGATTAGTGCATTGCCCGTTTGTGCAAGAAGAACAGGTGTAAGTTTTTTCTGTAATCTGTGCACTGCTGCAATAGTACTCTGTGAGCGTCCTGACGGAACCTTGTGTTCTACATGTATCTGTTCTTGTTGTTGGTTGTTTTATTGTTGTGCCTGCTGTCTCTGGCATGTCTCCGTTATCACTATCCGTACAAGCCATGGTAAATGCAGCATTTATTGCTAAATCACCTGCCACGGTTATTGTACAAGTCGTTTCGCGCTCCACGCCTGCTGCGGGAGGCGGATTGTTTAGACAATTTTGAATTCCTGCCCAGCCAGAGAATCTGCTCTCTGCAGGAACTGTTGCTGTGGCGATTAAGTCAAGACTATCTCCGACGACAGCTGCATTTGTACTGCATGGCGTTGTGCATCCAGATACAAGTATGTCATTGCCCCTCATTATTGTTAACGTGCCTCTCGCTCTTCCGTCTTCCATTGGAATAACCCTTCCTAAAAGAACGATTGTTGCGCCTGGAGGCAAGGGTGCCTGTGTAACTTGCAATGTGGCTTCGTTTGAGATAGTATTTACATTTAGATTATCTATTGCGTGCGCAATAAACTTATGTTCTCCTGTCGCGCGAGGGCTGAGTTCAAGGTCATAAACTCCGCCTGAACCTGAAGATAGTGTGCCAAGAGAAGATGTTGTACCTCCGAGCGAATCGAATAGCTCGTAAAACTGTACTTCACTGATTGTACCATCTGGGTCGTTTGCGTGCGCGCGCAGAATAACTCTGTCGCGCGAAGTCAATTGAGATGCAGGGTCCCTGTCTGAATTGAGTATTTCAAGAGTAACTGTCGGCGGAGTGTTCTGTGTGTAAAATAGAGTGATTGGAGCAGAGAAGCCCTTGCTGCCCTTATTATCATATGCTACTGCTATATAGATATATTGACCAGGATTGTATTCTGTTGATGAGAGCGTGCGATTAACTACATATGGACCTATGCCTGTTGCAGGATATTTGTTCTCACTCCCTTCGCTCTGTGCGACTGCGCGTTGTAATAATTCTACCTTGGTAATTGTACCGTCGCAATCAGTTGCAGTAATATCAAACTGCAAAGAAGAAGGAGAAGTGTCGCTAATCGGATAACTCCTGCCTGAAATTGGTGTAGTAATTGTGACTTCTGGGAGAACATTGCCTTCGCTACAAACAACGCGCTGCGCGACTACTGAATCACTGCATATTGAAAATTTTTCAGGTGTACCGACGAATGGCTGGATTTCTAAGTCCAGAGTGCCTGCACTTATTGATTGAGGATTCTCGTAGCGCGTTGTAAAAGTCGCGCTAGTGCTGGGAAGCAAACCTGTCTGTGTTTTCCCGCTTGCATCCATATGATTGAAAAATAGCTTGTTTGCGTTTATGAGTTCCTTAACATCATTTTCTGGAGACCCGAGGCGAAGATATGCGCCACTAACCTTGTGGTTGCCCTTGTTTTCCAAGACGGATGTAAAATCAACAGTTGTTGTAGTTATGCCGCAAGCAGGTTTTGCCTGTAAGACTGAACAGCCCGCGTCTTTCAAAACAAGACTTATGTCGTCTGTGCACTCGAACCTTTCTTTGGGGGAATATAAAGTTAAGTAAGCATAAACTAGAATAAAAAGACCAACTACAATAATTACTATAAGCACATAGCTGACCATTTCGCTGATTCCTTTTTTTGAGAATTTATAAATCATGCTCTTCAGACAGATAAAAGACCTGAGCTATTTATACCTTGTGAGAAACTAAGGAAATTACCCAAAAGATATGTAGAAAATAATTCTATCCATTACAACCCCGATAGAATGGACCTGGAACTACAAAAGTCAGAGATCCTCCACAAGTGGTCGACGAGCTACAACTTGTACAACCAAAGATTACAAGTTCATACATCTGACTGTCGAGTCCCGAATTGCCCGCGTAACAATTATCATTACAATACCACTTTCGCCATTGATTTCCACTACATACATTTGGCTCGCTGCAAATGATAGTGCCATCATTCTTACGTATGCGAATACCGTTATCGTCGCTTTCGCATCTACCGAGACAACTTGCAATGGAGAATGAATAAGTTGTTGGTCCACTCGGTCCTCGCGTTACCGGAACACGAGTGCCATCGTGTAACACAATTACTGAACGCATTTCGTAATTTCCGCCTTGAAGCCCACCCCATTCTAAGCCATACCCTCCATTTGTACTTGGGCAAGATGTGTTCCGCGGCGATGCTGATTCAGGTACACAGGTGCCTCCTGAAAAGCGACAGAGCGTTACTTCCAAACGGTCAATTCCTTCTGCATAAGAGGAGTCGGGAGTTATATTTATCACTGTTCGCCCATATTCCTTCGGACTTTGAAGTGTGTAGAGTCCTGGAATCTGTGGAGGGACATTTCTGAGACCCGGCAATTCGCAGTTTACCCTCCGCGTTACAACTGAATCCTCGCATAAGGCAAGATTATTTGGCTCGCCGAAGACTGGCTCTATTTCTAGACTTTGTTCTCCGATAGATACCTGATCACCTAGCGCGAGAGTGTAGTTCTGAGTCAAAGTTTTTCCTGGCAAAAGTTCCTGACCTATATCTGTAAGGGGTTTGAAAAATGGTGTATCTTTATTTATTGATTCCTTGACTTTGCTGCCTGGAAGACCGAAGCGGATAAATGCTCCGGATATGCTTCTCTTGCCATTATTAACGAGAGTTATATCCATCTTTCCTGTCCCTCCCTGTGAAATGCCATTACATATTTTATTAGGAAGCAGAGTGCAGGTTACATCTTGTACTCCAAGCGAGACACCTTCAGGACACTCTGGTCTGTCTTTTGGCGCTTGTACCTGAAGATATGAGTAAATGAGGATACTAATGCTGAATGCTACAATAACCATCGCAACGTATGCGACCATTTCTGTGACTGCGCGTTTTTCATAGAATATTGAATGTCGTTTCATATTATGAAGTAGACCTCTCACATTGTATCTTTTGAACTAGTGTGGCTTGCTCGCAAATTACCAGATTATTTGGCTCGCCGAAGACTGGCTGCACTTCCAGAAAATTTGTTCCATTAGTTAAAGAGTCAAAGTCAACTAGCAGAGTTGTATAGCGGAACGTCTTCCCAGGAAGCAATTCAGAAGACGCCGATTCTGGAATTAAACCGAAGAAAATATCCTCTTCGTTTATCAGTGTCCGAATCTTTGTTCCAGGAGGACCGAGGCGAAGATATGCTCCGGATATGCTTCTCTTTCCACGATTCTCAAGCAGGGCAGTTATCTGGACATCTCCGTTGCTCATTAGAACGCAAGTAGTATCGGCAGGATCTACAATAAGGAGAACATCGTTGTTGCAGGAGAGGCGCTCTTTGGGAGCCTGAAGTTGAAGATAGGCATATACTGCCACGCTAAGAGCAATAACTATGATAAGAACTAAGACGTAGCTCAACATCTCGCTGACTGCACGTTTACTTGCGATAGACAACAACCTGCTCATTCTTCACCTTTTTCCGGATTACAAAATAGAAGTTCTGTCCCGGTTTCAGTTCGAATGGGGGCGACTCGAGAACTCGCTCCTGCGTACTTTGCTTTTGTGAAGCAGTCGTCCCTGATCCGGTTTGTGTTTGTTGTGCTGAAGCATCCTTAAATTTGACTCTGATTTTAACCTTCTTTATTGATGGATGCTCTCCTGCGAGAGAAGTAGTGCTTGTTGATTGTATGCCTCGCGCCCCCGTGGCAGGGTTTTGTGTACCTGGAGCATCTTCATCAGTCAGCGCTAACTCTGAAACAAATGTTCCGTCAGCAGTATCTAAACGCTGAACGCATTTCACTGTGCTAGTTTTACACGCCTCGCTATCTGGATTCCCGTGGAAAATCACGAATGTGCTGTCTGGATTCTGTAATTGATAATATTCAGCTAGCTTTTTTAGATTTGCCTGAATCTCTGCTTCAGTTTCTCCGCGAACCATTCCAGAATCGTAAGTCTGTTGCAATTCTGAATATAACTCCTCTGACAAATCATAAACTTGCGTATCTGAGCGCTCGATGTATGCAGAATTATAGAGAGTGCTGAAACCGATGGCGATTCCAGAGATTAAAAGTGCGGCAATAAGGAAAAATTGTCCCTGCTTTTTCATTCAAGGATAAGAGAATAAGAGTTTTTATATGTTGCCCTCCCGACGCGCATGCCAAATTGTATCTGACAGGAAGTCTAGAATATATCAAGCAGCTCTTTCTTGAGCTTGTCAAAATAGAAATCATTGATAATACCTATCTTCATACGAACGAGCCTCTTCTCAACAGAAAAGATTTTATCAATTCTTACGCGACTAGATTTAACGAGTTTGCCGCTCTTGAGATCTTTTTGCTCTAAGAGAAAAGAAAAACCTTCTTCCTTCGGAGCGGACGTGAGAGGTACTGCAATACAATCTGGGCACATACGATTAAAATTATCATTAGAAACTACAAGAGCAGGTCGTACCTTCCTTTCTTGTAAATTACTAAATGGATATGGTAAGAGCACAAGATCTTTTTGTGTAATATTCATGTCAAGAACTCTTTCCTAAAGCAGAGGTGTGCCGAGTTCTTGAGCACACTCGAGAATCAGTAGATTCTCGATGTTTCAAATAACTATTCCAAATCTCGTCATCGGGATTGTCCCATACATCTTTAAGAGACTGCTCAGAATATTTGAGAATATCTTTAAAATCATCTTTAATTTTTTTAGATATTTTTGGAGCTTTTTCTATAAGTAATTTTTGATCATTCTGAACAATAACAAGTTCGTCGCCTTGCAAGATATCTAATCTTTCACGGATTTCTATAGGAATTGCTATCTGTCCCTTTTCGGATACACGAATAGTTTTAATAATTGATTCTTCCATATTTGAGTAAGAATTTTCCTACTTATAAACTTTTTCGTACTGCTGCACGCTCGAATTCTCATGTTTGGGCAGCAACTTCCCCAGAATCTAACAGAATACTGCTATGGACCCGCCGAACTTCAGCATTATAAGAAAAGAAATTAATTTTCTTATCTATAGAGGACTGTGAAAAACCTCTGAGAAATTGTCCCTCTCTTGAACTTATGAAAAGTGTAGACGGGGAGATTGCTTGGCTTTAATCGGCAAGGCTCTTCGCCCTTTCTCGGCTTTGCGACCCTGCAAGCACCATACATCCTGATTAGGGCTGCTCCGATCAAGGCCTGACCCGTTTCACAGGAGCACGATCGAACAGGACAAAACGTCAACGTCCGGGAGAAGACTCACAGGTCTCCACCTTACGCGCTCCTTTCAGCCCACCATGACGCCCGTTTGTGAAAAGCGCGGGGCGAGCGCGCTGGCTGGTCTACAAGAAAGAGAATAAGTAAGGGTTTATAAGCCTAATGGAGAACGACTTTAGACTGATTCAATCTGTCGTTTAATCTTCCTTAAGTCTGAGCGCGTATGGAGTGCATAAAAGAGTTGTGATTGAAGATTGGCAAGGACCACAAGCAAGATTATCAAGACAAAAGCTAAGATTCCTGTTGTCAGTAAAAGTATGAATAATAGTGTCATTTAGTAAAAAAAGCAGAAGGCTATTTAACCATTATGCGAATCCATCACATCTTCTTCAGCACAGGGATGCCGAGCAGTGAGAGTGCGTTCTTTAGAACCTGAGCAAATGCTTCGACTAACGCAAGGCGAAATGCCTCTTGTTCAGACCCAATGACTTGGTGAGAATGATAGAACTCGTTGAATTTTTGTGCTAGATGATATGCATAGTTTGCTATGAGGTTGGGAGCTAATGAATTATATGCACTTGAAACTACTTGAGGAAACGTTGTTAGATAGATTATCAGTTGTTTTTCCTTATCAGTAAGTTGTGGAAGAGCACTTTTTTTCTTTACTTTCTGGGCCTTGGCGAGGATGCTTTGAGCGCGAGCGTAGGTGTAGAGCAAATAGGGTCCTGTGTCGCCTTCGAATGAAAGAGACTCTTCAGGTTTGAAGGTTACATCTTTTGTTATATCTACTTTGAGAAAATAATAACGTAGTGCAGCCATAGCGATTGTCTTGGAACGGTAGTCTTTCTCTTTTTGTGAGAGTTCTTTGTGACGTTTCTCGATTTCCTCACTTGCCATATCCTTCATCTCTTGAACAAGATTATCTGAATCTACCACATTCCCTTCTCTTGACTTCATTCTTCCAGATTCAAGATTCACCATCCCATAGCTTACATGCACAAGATTCTTCGCCCAGGGATACCCTAACAATTCAAGCATCTTGAAAAGTGCTTTAAAGTGATAATTCTGCTCTGATGCGCATACATACAATGACCTGTTAAATTTAAATTCCTCGTATTTTAGAATTGCGAGATAGATATCTTGAGTTGTATAAATAGATGTTCCGTCTGCGCGAAGTAAAATCTTCTCTCCCATTCCATATGGAGTGAGATCAATAAAAAATGCCCCATCTTCTTTCTTCTTTACTATTCCTTTTTTGACGCCTTCTAAAACAATCTCCTTACCCCTGTTGTATAGATTGGACTCGTAATAGTTTTTTTCTATTTTAAGATCAAAAAGTTTGTATGTCTTCTCAAATCCTTTGAACGCCCAGTCATTCATTTTTTTCCAGAGTTCTAGAGTTTTCTTGTCTCCTGATTCCCACTTTTTGAGAGACTCCTGTGCTTCCTTTTCAAAATCAGGATTTTCCTTTGCTGCTTGTGCGAACTTAACGTAATAATCTCCAACTAAATGATCTGACTTTCTCTTTGCTTTTTCTGGCGAATCTCCCTTTCCAAACTTTTCATATGCCACCATAGACTTACAAATATGCACCCCTCTATCGTTGTAGAGGTTTGTGACCTGAACTTTGTTCCCTGTAAATTCCAAAAGGTTGGTCACTGCTTGACCCGTAATAATATTTCGCGCGTGTCCTAAATGGAGAGGTTTGTTTGTATTAGGGCTAGGAAATTCAATTACTATTCTTTCTTTTATTTTTCTTGTGCCGTATTGCTCCTTTTCTTTGAGAATTTTCTTGAGAGTTTGCTGTGCAAGCAAAGAACGATTTAAGAAGAAATTAAGATATGGTCCTCTTGCCTCGATTTTCTCAAACTCGTCTCCGGTTATTTTTCCCGCCAATTCCTGTGCAATCTGGACAGGATTTTTCTTGTATTGTGCTGCAAGAACGAAACAAGGAAAAGTGTAATCCCCATGAGATGTATCTTTAGGTATCTCTATGAGTTCTGCAATTCTTTCTTTGGACAAAGCGATATGCTCTACGAGCGAGAATATGATTAGTTCTTTCATCTTATCAAATAGAGCAGAGTGTTAATAAAACTAATGGCTCGCTCTTGCTAATGCTAAATCGTGACCGCATTCTGTGCAGAAGTTCTCATTGTCTGCTATTGTTTTTTTGCACTCGGGACAATGAGTTAAGGGGACCGCCATTCTGCTGCCACATTGAGGGCAGAATTTCTGACCTTCGTCGCCTCCGCGTCCGCATTTGACGCATTTCGTAGGTATCTTTTTGCGCTCAATGACTGCCTTATATCCCATCTTGCCCGAAACAACGCGTGAGAAAGCATCCTGAATTGATGCAGGATCCTCATATTTGCGTAAGTCTATATTGCTGCCCATGTTTTCTCTTTTTTAGCTTCTCTGAGGAGAATAGAGAGTTTTATAAATATTATTATTGTTTAATTTTGATGAATTTGATTATGTTGGCAGCGGGAATTATTTGCTTCTTTTGGGGGATTTTCCTCATGTTTCGGAAAAGAGTGGGATATATTTATCTCGGAGAATTACCTTTGGGAAGACCTGCAGATTTTTATACAGGTGGAATTTCGGTAAATAAATAATATCGTCCAAAAATTAAGCGGAATTATTTTAGTGATAATAAGTATCATTTTCGTTTTATTAGGCGCAGAATAAAAAGCCCCTACCCAGGATGGGTCAGTAGTGATACGACGAGAAAACAAGTAAACAACTACCTATTTAATTGTTAATTACACAAAGAGTAGTTGTTTTAAATAATTTATGGTGATGTAAGCTGTTATTTTATTTTAGCTTTCGTTAATGAAAATAATTGAGAGATTAAAAATCACTATCATGAATTAGCGGAAACTTTTCTCGATCTTCATAATTTTCCGCACCTATCCCTACACATTCTCCTTCAACATAAAAAAAGCTTAATTTCTTAAAAGGTTTTACTTTTTCATTCATATTTCTTTCTAATTTAATGATTTTCTTAGAATGTTCGGATTCAGCTTTGAGATATTCTTTCCAATAAGGACTTAGTTTCTTTATCCATTTCTTTTTTTCTTCTTTTGTAAATATTTCCTTCTTCATATTAATAATGAAATCTCCTTTCATATTCTTTATGAGGCATCCATTCGAGTATGACACTGACAATTTTTATTTCATCTCCAACAACCGTATAGATAAGCCTCCAAGCATTAGGCAAATCATATTTCCAAAGAGCTTTTACTCCCCATTTTTTAAGATATTCTTTTGGAATTAATCTTTCCGGAACTCTAGTTCCAGATAGAGGATTAACTTTCAAATCTTCTTTTGCACGATTAATATATTCATAGAGTTTTTTATCTTCATAGTTCCCACTCTGTAAAGAATCAAACGACTCTTTTAATTTCATATCGCCAAATGCAACACTCTTTATTCTTTCTTTCATACTTTAATTAAGCCTTGTTTTTCAAGTTTGCTTAATAGCACAGGATTCCATATCCAAACTATTTTTCCATCTTTGTCAGTAATTATTTTATGATTATATTCTAGGTAGTCAATTATAACGAGGAATGTTTGCCACATTACCTTTCTAGGTAAACTCTTCCAAAGTTCAGTTCTATTAAATTCTCCAGAATGTTCATCAATTACCTTCTCAACCATTAAGACAGTCTCAAGAGTAGGTGAACGTGCAAAAGGTATTTTTTCAGTTTCTTGTATCATAGGTTATTATATATCATTTGATATATAAATCTTTCGCTTAAAGGGAAATAGATATGTGTCCCACTTCCTACATAGTCATAAAGGATAAAGCGCCAGAAACCCCATATTATCTATTTTAAAATTTTGAATTTTTTATTTGCCAACAATTCGATGAGCCATTGAATTGAAGTTATCTTTTGTCAATCTTACTATGCATGCAAGCTCTTCTCCATCCGCCCATCTTGGATTTCTCTGAACAAAGTAATTTATATGTGGATTCTTTAATCTAGGCTCTTCAACATCTGCCACTCCCTTTCTTAGTTTATCTTTTGCGCCATTGAATACAATTAAACCTGTTTGAGGATTATAATTTAATGGAAACTTTTTACCTGCAAAAGTATCAAGAACTTCTTGTTCATAATTTGGTGTAGAGGTATCGTGTCGCGGATAAAACTCGTGGAAAAAAACTGGAAGGAACCTATAGGTCTTGTATCCCTTAGACATTAAGAACCAGAATAAAGGAACTTGCGGACTTTCGTCTATCAAAGAAAAAGAATAATTAATAAATTGCTTTTCTAGTTCAGAACTACCCCAGTATTGCTTATCTATTATAGTATCTCCTGAAAATAACACCTTAGTTGGTTCTCCTCTGACTTTCTCTTCTAGAACTGTAATCGTTGAAAAGCCTTGAATTTGATTACCTTCAGATTCTCTAAGCATTATAACGTCTCTCTTTTCTGCTATATCATTATCAAAATTATCCTTCTTCATGCCTTCATAATTTTCATTCATCAAATCAAACATTCTTGCAAGATCTTGCCCAGTAAGATTTTTAACTGGGACAACTGAACCATTCAATTTTGTACTAAACATTATAAACTTCCTAGTTCCAAATAAGGAACTCTATTATCAAGAGAACTAAATAATTTATTATCTTCCCAAGTTACAACATATAATCTTGCTCGAAAATTAATACTTGATCTAGCTTTAACAACTTCAGATAAAGGATCTTTAGAATGTAGACCTATGTTAATAATACTACTTTGATATTCCTGTGCCCTATTGTATACTGCATCGACTAAATTGTCAAATACTTGAGGATTATCATCTTTAACAACAATTAATGCACCCGAAGAATAATTTAATTGTTTTCCTTCTTTTGGAAGAATTGGAGAATTTCCGGCTATTTGATTTGCAAAGTTAATTACTTGTCTAGATAATTTTAATACTGTGCCATATCTTTCAATGTAAGTCTGTTTAAATGAATGTTGATTCCAACACGCCATAACTCCTTCTATTTCTCCATTTTTAGAATATAAGAAAACATCTTCTAAACCTAAACCTCTAAGAAGACCTCCTTTTGTCATAAAATCTGCAGTAACATAACTCGGAAAGAATTGTTTCTTCTTACCTTCTCCTTGAATAAAATCAATAGTTCCCTCTAAATTTTTAAGACTAGCTTGAGAAATATTTTTATTCAGTTTTAATTTATTTCTTGATACTTTTAAAACAAAAGTAGTGTATAATCCAAAATCATGATAATTTGGCATTCCTTCCCTTTGGGCAGTTAATAATTTTTTTGCACTTTCATTGTCATCAACGATAGTTGTCAAATAAAATGGGGCTTTCCCATCTTTATGTAATTCTCTAAAATAAGAATAACCTCTAAAAGTTAAAGTGCCTCCCCTAAATTCAGGTAGTAATCTTAAGCCTCCAAGATATCCAATATCAATTTCTTCTCCATTTACATAACAATTCTTTATAGAACGGACTCCAAATCCAACAACTTTTCCTTCTGAAACATCTCTACCAACAATCACTTGGTTAAATTTTCCTTCGACAGATAATGCATCAAAAAAAGAAGGTTCCTTTCTTAGAGTTATTGATATCGATTTGCCCATAGAAATTTTTCCTAAAATGTTCCTTAATTCAGAGTCATCTTCAGGTTTTGAAAGTTCAACTTTAAATTTGGTCATTTTTTAATCCCAAGAAAGTTTTTTCTTTAGCAAATATTTCTTTTCTTGTCAAATAATTTGTAGCATAATACATTAATCCTCCAACTAAACTTCTAGAATTTGCCTCAAAATCAAGAGATCTTGAAAAGATAGATTTCCAACTATAAAATTCACGTCTAGCATTATCGCATAAGGTTTTAAGCTCTTGAGGTGAAAAGTTTTTAGGCATGAATGTAATATCCCCATATTGATGACCATAATCAGTCCACCAATTAGACTTTAACAGTCTGCCTTCTTCTTGAAGTCTAGAATAAAGAGGAGTACTCGGTAAAGGGGTAAGGAGGTATAGATTAGATATTGCTAACTTTTCAGCGACTGCAAAGTTCAAAGTTTCATTTATAGTTTTGGGGGTATCCGAGTCATAACCAACAACAAAAGAGCCATAGGTTCTTATTCCCCTAGATCTTAATTTTGCAATGGATTTTGAGTAATCCTTTCTTTTGAGATTTGCCGCCTTATTCATTTGCTTTAAATTATCTTCATTCAATGATTCAAGACCTAGCAATAATCCCTTGCATCCGCTTCTTTGCATTAAATCGAGTAAATGATCATCTTCACAAACGGATACTGAAGCCTGACTTGCCCAGTTTACTTTTAAAGGTATTAATTCTTCACATAATTCTTCCAAATGTCCTTTCTTTGATGCAATATTGTCGTCTACAATTAAAATATTTCTTTTCCCACTTTCAGTTATCTCTCTAGTCACGCTATCTACTGGTCTAGAATAATAATCTCCATCAAAAAATTCCCTCACTGCACAAAAATCGCAACTATAAATGCATCCTCTTCCAGTTTCAATTAGTGAAAATGGCAAATATTTTTTATTTCCAAATACTGCTTTGTTAGGTTTTGTTCCGTTTAAGAAGCCATTTTGTGAACCTTTATAAGAACTATTCATTTGTCCATTTGAAAAATCTTCTAATAGTTTTGGCCAAACCTCTTCTGCCTGACCAATAACTATTGCATCTGCATGTTGTTTTGCTTCTTGAGGCATGAGTGTTGGATGAAAACCTCCTAAAACTACAGGCACGCCTTTTTGTCTAAAATCTTTTGCAATTTCGTAAGACCTTAAAGCGGTTGTTGTTTCTACAGAAATTCCAACTAAATCAGTTTGAACATCAAAATCAACATCTTCAATTCTATCGTCAAAAATACTTATATCGATATTTTTAGGCGTAACTCCTGCTAAAGCAGCTAAAGATAATGGCTCCAAAACCCATTTCCTATAAGATTTGCTATTATTTATTCTTCCGATGGTTGGATTTACTAACGCGACTTTCATTAGATTATATCCCCTATTGGCCAACCTTGTCTTTTCTTAGCTTCATGTCTTGAGAATAGATTTATCCAAGCAACATATCCCCCTTGCAAAGGATTCTTAAAATTAGCTTTAAAATCAAACAACCTATGAGAAATTGAACCATATTGATAAAATGCTTCCCTACATCCAAAACAACCATCTGTAAGTTCTTGCGGAGTCATATTTTTTGGTCTAAATACTGCTTCTCCAAATTTGCCACCATCTCTTAACCACCAATCATCATATAACAATCTTCCTTGATCTTTTAGTCTCGAGTATAATGGCGTTCCAGGAAACGGAACTAAATGATTAAATGCCGTAATTGCAAACTTTTGATCTATTGCAAAATCAATTGTTCTTTTAAAATCATCTTTTGTATCGGTATCATATCCAAAAACAAATGTTGCATAGATAGTTATTCCGTGATCTCTTATTTTTTTAATTGATTCTTCATATTTTCTTTTTGAGGATGTCCAACTCTTTCCCATTAATTCTAAAGATTTAGGATTTAAGGATTCAAATCCTATAAGCATATTAAAACAACCACTTCTCTCTAAATAATGCAATAACTTTTCATCATCAGCCATATTTACACTTCCTTGTCCAGTCCATCTAACACCAAGTTGAGCCATTGCTTCACAAAGGTCTTTAGTTCTCTTAAAATCCGAGACAAAATTGTCATCTACGAGATATAGGTTTTTTCTTTTAACACTTTGAATTTCACCTATTATATCTTCAACAGTTTTTGTTCTATATGTCCTTTGATTTGCCGCAGTAACTGCACAAAAATCACAACTAAAAAAACATCCTCTTCCAGTTTCAATTAAATCAATAGGAAGATACTGACCCATATCAAAAAGACTTCTATCTGGTTTGACTGTAAACAGCTCCTTGCCTTCTCTTTGCGAGCTATAGACTTTTTTTAATAATCCTTTCTTAGCATCATTTATCAGAGTTTCCCAAACTTTTTCAGCGTCCCCTACAACAATAGCATCAGAGTGAAGCATTGCTTCTTGAGGCATGAGTGTTGGATGAACGCCCCCGAGAACGGTTTTTACTCCAAGTCGCCTAAAACCTTCAGAAATAGAATATGCTCTTTTTGCAGTATATGTTTCTACTGGCAAACCAACTAAATCGCAATCAGAATCATAAGAAATATTTTCAAATCTATCATCTATAAATTCAACTTCAACATCTTTTGGAGTAAGACTCGCAATAACTCCCAAATTAAGAGGATACATAGTCCAAGATTTTACATATTTCTCACCATTTATTTTTCCAACGGCAGGGTGTATTAATTTTATTTTCATTTTAGCAAATGTCTGGAATTCCCATAAAATCCACCGTATTCATCTTTTCAGCACCGAATTCTGGAAGTCTTTTTGAATAAATATTATATGCCAAATTAGCGGGAATCATAACATGTGGAAGAATTCTTGCATTTGCAAGTCTCTTAGCTATATGTGATAATTTATAAGTTTCTTTCCATGCCTTGTGGTGTCCTTCTTGCAATTCATCAGGAGACATATTTCTAGGCTTAAACACAACGTGTTGCGCATCATATAAAGACCAGTTATTAGAAATTATTCTTCCCTCTTGATTTATTCTTTGATATAACGGCGTTCCAGGAAAAGGAGTGTACACTGTAAAACGAGGCAAATCAATATTATTTTCATAAACAAAATCAACCGTTCTTTCAAAGACATCTTTTTCATCTTGATCAGAACCAAAAACAAAGCAACCGTTTATTGCTATGCCCTTATCATGTAATCGCTTTATCTGTTCACGATAGTCTTTTAACGAGTTAAAGTTCTTTTTCATATTCTTTAAACTTTTTTCAGAAACTGATTCTAAACCCAATAATAGCCCTTTGCATCCGCTCTTTGCAGCAACTTCAAGTAATTTGGAGTCATTAGCAATCCTCATAGTTGAAGGACTCATCCATCTTTTATTTAAGGGAATCATTGCGCCATATAATTCTAAAGCATAATCTCTATCTTCTATAGGACTTACATCTACAAAAAGAAGATCTCTTCCATTTATTCCCTCAATTTCTTTTATAACTTCTGGAACTGGTCTAAAATACATTTTACCCTGACAAACAACTGGAGCAACACAAAAATCACACCTATTATAACACCCTCTCGTTGCCTGAATACTATGGATTGTAACGTAACCTTTTTTCTCAAGTAACTCTCTTCTAGGATTTGGCAAGTTTTCTAGAGTTATATCTCTTCTTTGATGATAAAATTCTTGCATTTTTCCATTTTGAAAGTCCTCTAAGAGTCTTGGCCAATTTTCCTCAGCAAACCCTGTAACAACTGAATCTGCATGCTGTTTTGCTTCTTGAGGCATGAGAGTTGGATGAACTCCGCCTAAAACAACAGGTACATTTTTTGATCTAAAATAATCTGCTATTTTATACGCTCTTTGTGCATGTCCAGTTATTGCACTTATTCCAACTAAATCGGGATTTTCAGAAGGAGGTGCAAATTGTTCAACACCCTCATCAATTAATTCAACTTTTGCTTCTAAATTTTGAGGAATTAAGGCAGCTAAAGTTGTCAACGTCAAAGGAGCATATCTAATAGGTTTTCTAAATATTCCTTCTCCAAATCTATACATAGGTCCCCTAGGTTGAATAAGTAATATATCCATTAAAAAAGCACTAAAAGAAACATTAAAAAGATTGTTATCTTACAACAGTCTTGTAATAACAAATGTTAAAAACAAGGCTATTCCAATTAATTGAATAACTATCATTCTCCAATTTTGAAAAGGAGAAGCTTTCCAATAAACATATATCTTCTCTCTCAAAGATACCCTATATCCTGCCCTTAGTAATAATAATGAAGCAAAACCAATTAGTATGATAAAATACTTTTCTAAATCAAATAAAACTAAGAATCCGATAATTCCTATAGCAATTGAAAAACTTCCCCATGGTTTGAATGTCATTTTAAGCTGTTCTTTCTCTTTTGAATGAAATCCATATACGGCTTCATTGAATTTCAAAGCATAATCTGAGAAGAAGACTGACAGAAAACCCTGAATAACATGATAAAATGAAAACAAAAATAGGTAAACTGCTGCTAACAAATCAAGAATGGACATTTTAATTGAGTTTTCTTGCTAAAACATACATCCATATACCCATAACGGCGACAACTGCTATAGCAATAATATTTCTCAATGGATCTACACTATACACCAAAGCTACAGGCGCAGATACCAGAAATATTATTCTTTGTACTATTCTTAAAGCAAAAAGGCCAACACCTGCATAGATGATATTCCTATATTTTTTAGGATCAGTTGCTGCGACAGCCATAAAAACGCCGAAGAAAAGTAAATATGCCGAAAATGGATTAATTATCCAAAGCATTTCATCATTTAGAGTAAGATTAAAATTGAAGAAAGAATTAGCAATGAAGACTGCGGTTTCTTTAGCAAACACTCCAAGCAACCCTAACAAAATATGATAAACTGCAGCAATCCATAAAAGAATCTTAAGAGTTTTTTCTGTTCCCATTTTTATTACCCTAATTTATAGTAAAGTAAGGAATACTATATTTATAAACTTGCCGTTCCATAAAAAACTGAATATGGAACTATCGACTTTTTTCGGATCAATTGCTGGAATTTTAACTTCTATAAGATTAATCCCTCAAGTTTACCGAAGTATCACAATAAAAGAAACAAAAGACCTGTCAATGTGGTTTATAATAATCTTAATATTTCAAGCATTGTTTTTAATACTATATGGAATAACTAAGCCAGATTATATGATATTGTATATGAATCTATTACCGTTTATATGTTCAATAATATTATTTTCACTTAAAATAAAATTTCATTAATCTATATAACTACCGGAAAATATCTTAGACCACTTAGTTTCTTGATCAAGTATGCTTGGTTTTATATTGCCTATTTTTTTACCTTTTTTTCTTTGCTCTTCCAAATACATATCAGATGCGCTTAAACCTACAGAGGAACTTATCTGAAAAACTTTCGCAGTATCTAATTGTCCCAATCTTCTACAATATTTATAATGATAATTATCTTGCAATTTTACATCTATAGTTTGCCCAAATCCTTTTGGTATATCTCCTTCTCTATTAGACAACTCTATAAATAATGTGTAATGAGGAGTCTCTTCTAGCTCGGGGGCCAGCAAGTAAAAAGAAGGTTCGACCCTGTTATCTCTTAGTGTATGTCTAATAGCATCAGCAACATGATATTCATTTAATTTTTCTCCGAACATATCAGAAACTTTATTACTTCTTCCTAAAAATTTTAAAAGAGGACATTGCTCTCTGAATCCGACTACTTCTACAACATCCTCGAGATTATATCTGTAAAACCCTCCGCTTGTGGAAACGACTACTTCGTAAGTTCCGCCCCGTTCTAACTCATGTGCAAGAACAGTTTCATTTGAAGATCCTGTAGGCTTAAACTCAAAAAAATGTGAGTTTATAGATAAGGCAGAGCCCAAACTATTTGCTAAAGGCAGAGAAACAAAACTTTCAGTGGAAATTAGGCCCTTTCCTTGAATTTGAACTTGTGGAAAAAGACTTTTTAAATCTGCAACATACAATGAAGCATTTCCTTCAGTCCATGAACTTATTACTTGAAGGTTCGGCCAAATTCTTGAATAATCAGTATCTCTGCCATGAGATGCACTAAAAATAAAGCTTAATTCTCGCGCTCTTTTTTTGTCACCAAGACCCTCTACAAATTCTTTCCAATGATTCGATAAGGGTCTTAATAAAAGAGGTAAAAATGTGGGATTCCATATAGATATAAATGCAAGATTTCTATCCGAGAGAAGATGTATTAAAGATGTTTTTTTAAATTCCTCGATATCTTTGATATTTGAAACATCAAAAGGAACGGCACTTAATCTACTAATTACCTGAGTTTACCCTAGTTTTTAGGCATTACATTTAATTTCTTCAATATTTTTTTCTGTTTTGGTTCAAGAGGAACATGAATGCTCCATTCATGATTTGAAGTAGAATCTTTCAGAGTTACTTTATAA
>Ga0209514_10001423_pt1 | contig 41424 bp, 43 predicted proteins | sample Subgrocontami58m_FD_187452 | JGI IMG/M metagenome (GOLD analysis project Ga0209514, IMG submission 187452) | Subsurface groundwater microbial communities from S. Glens Falls, New York, USA - GMW37 contaminated, 5.8 m (SPAdes) (version 3) | ecosystem: Environmental > Aquatic > Deep subsurface >...
CGCGCGAGTGGGAAAGAGCCAATGAGCGCCAATCAGGATTTGCGGAATCGGCGGCGCGAGCGCCTGCGGTTCCAGTTGCGCCAGAAGTCGCATGGGCGTCCGCGCCTGTCGGTCTTTCGGTCTGGTAAGAACATCTACGCCCAGGTGATCGATGATGCGCAGGGCAGGACGCTTGCCGCGGCCTCGTCGCTGGACAAGACGCTGCGCGAAATGTTGAAGACCGGCGCCGACAAGGCCGCCGCGGCGGCGGTGGGCAAGCTGGTAGCTGAACGTGCGCTGGCCGCCGGTGTGAAGGAAGTGGTCTTCGACCGCGGCTCTTATTTGTATCACGGTCGGGTCCAGGCCCTGGCCGATGCAGCCCGCGAAGGCGGGTTGGCCTTCTGAAGGGAACGAACGAATGGCACGTGAACCGAGAGAAGGTGGCGGCAGGGGCCGGGAGCGCGACCGTGGTGGTGACCGTGAGCCCGATGATGGCGTTATCGACAAGCTGGTGACCATCAACCGCGTCGCGAAAGTGGTGAAAGGCGGACGCCGGTTTGCCTTCGCCGCGCTGGTCGTCGTGGGTGACCAGAAGGGCCGCGTCGGCTATGGCGCCGGCAAGGCGCGTGAAGTGCCGGAAGCCATCCGCAAGGCAACCGAGCGTGCCAAGCGTGGCATGATCCGGGTGCCGATGAAGGAAGGCCGCACGTTGCATCACGACGTCGAAGGCCATTTCGGTGCTGGCAATGTCATTCTGCGGTCGGCCACGGCCGGCACAGGCATTATCGCCGGTGGCCCGCTGCGCGCGGTGTTTGAAACCCTGGGGATCGGCGATGTGGTGGCCAAGAGCCTCGGCAGCCGGAATCCACACAACATGGTGAAGGCGACGTTTGCGGCGTTGCAGAAATGCGCCAGCCCGCGCTCTGTCGCGACGCGTCGTGGCAAGAAAGTGTCCGAGCTGTTCGGCCGGCGCGACAATCCGCAGGCCCAAACGCCGGAGGCGGCCGCTAATGCCTAAAGTGCGCGTTACCCAAATGGCCTCGCCCGCCGGTCGCAAGCCTGGTCAGAAGGAAACCCTGACCGGTCTGGGACTCAACAGGATTCGCCGTACTCGGGAGCTGGAAGATACCCCGTCCGTGCGCGGCATGATCCGCAAGGTCGCCCACCTGATCAAGGTGGAGGAGCTGTCCTGACATGAAGCTGAACGAACTGCGCGACAATCCGGGCTCGCGGCTCAAGTCCAAGCGTCTTGGGCGTGGCATCGGGTCGGGCAAAGGCAAGACCTCCGGCAAGGGCGTCAAGGGCCAGAAGGCGCGCGAAGGCGTCGCGCTGAACGGCTTCGAAGGCGGGCAGTTGCCGATCTATCGACGCCTGCCGAAACGCGGCTTCCACAATCTGTTTCGCAAGGTCTACGCACCAGTCAATCTGGGCGTGCTGGATGCCGCGATCGAGTCGGGCCGGGTCGATGGCAGCCAACCCATCACCGAAGCGGTGCTGATCGCGGCGGGTCTGGCCCATGCGCGGCTCAACGGCGTTCGGCTACTCGCCGATGGTGAGATCAAGCGGGCGATTACGATTACGGTCTCCGGTGCGTCCGCAGCGGCGAAAGCCGCTGTTGAGCAGGCCGGTGGTACGGTCACGACGACTGTGGTCAAGCCCGCGGCTGAACCGGCAGCCTAACCACGGCACACCGATGGGGCCACGCGGACCAGAAGGTTGTTGTCCTTCGCGGTTCTCGTGGCCTTTATCTTGACCGCGATGCGGCCTTGCACTCCCCCGAAGCTGGGGGGACAATAGGGCACACTCCAAGAGGATCAGCGTATGGCTTCCGCTGCCGAACAGCTTGCGGCCAATCTCAATCTTGGCGTCTTCTCGAAGGCGACCGAGCTCAAGAAGCGCATTTGGTTCACGCTTGGGGCGCTGATCGTCTATCGCATCGGCACCTACATACCGGTCCCGGGTGTCGATGCCTCGGTGATGGCGGAAATGATCCGTTCTCACGGTGGTGGCATTCTGGGCATGTTCGACATGTTCACTGGTGGTGCGCTGGGCCGCATGACCGTGTTCGCGCTGAACATCATGCCCTATATCAGCGCGAGCATCATCATTCAGCTGATGACCGCTGCCGTTCCCTCATTGGAAGCGCTTAAGAAGGAAGGCGAGCAGGGGCGCAAGAAGCTCAACCAGTACACACGCTACCTGACGGTTTTTATCGCCATGTTTCAGTCCTATGGCATTGCCGTCGGGTTGGAGAGCATGCGGGGCACGTTCGGCTCCGCGGTCATTGATCCAGGGGCCTTTTTTCGGCTGTCCTGTATGATCACATTGGTCGGTGGGACCATGTTCCTGATGTGGGTGGGGGAACAGATCACCGCGCGCGGGATAGGCAACGGCACCAGCCTGATCATCATGGCGGGCATCGTCGCCAACTTGCCATCGGCACTGGCTTCGCTTCTCGAACTTGGCCGGACCGGCGCGCTGTCGCCTTTCTTCATCCTGGCCTTTTTGGTCATTGCCGTGGCAACCATTGCCGTCATCGTGTTTGTCGAGCGAGCGCAGCGGCGGATTCCGGTGCAGTATCCGAAGCGCCAGGTTGGCAACCGCATGTTTGGCGGCGACTCGACGCACATGCCGCTGAAGATCAACACGTCGGGTGTGATCCCGCCGATCTTCGCGAGCTCAATTCTGCTCATTCCGGCGACGGTGGCCGGATTCTCCACCGATGAGCCCGGGATCCTGCAGACCATCTCCTCGGCGCTGGCGCACGGGCAGCCTGCCTACATGGCGCTGTATGCGTTCATGATCATCTTTTTCGCCTATTTCTATACGGCGGTCGTATTCAACCCCGAGGAGACCGCGGACAATCTCAAGAAATACGGCGGCTTCATCCCGGGTATCCGCCCTGGTAGCGCCACCGCTGAGTATTTCGACCGGGTTTTGACCCGCCTGACCACGGTTGGTGGGATCTATCTGGTCGTGATCTGTCTGTTGCCGGAGATATTGATCTCCAACTATGGGGTACCATTCTATTTTGGCGGAACGTCAATTCTGATCGTGGTGTCGGTCACTATGGACACGGTCACGCAAATCCAGTCTCATCTTCTCGCACATCAATATGAAGGCCTGATCCGCAAGGCACGGGTGAAGGGACGTCGGTGAATCTGATCCTTTTGGGCCCGCCCGGGGCGGGCAAGGGCACACAGGCGCAACGCCTCCAGAACCTGCATGGCATTGCCCAGATTTCCACGGGTGACATGCTGCGTGCCGAGGTCGCGGCTGGGTCTGAGGTGGGCAAGGAGGCAAAAGCGGTCATGGAGGCCGGTAAGCTCGTCTCCGACGAAATCATCATTCGCATGCTCGGAAAACGCGTCGATCAGCCGGATTGCGCCAAGGGCTTTATCCTCGATGGCTTTCCTCGGACCGTGCCCCAGGCGGCCGCCCTGGATGTCCTGCTGGCACAGAAAGGCCTGCGATTGAATGCGGTGATCGAGCTCATGGTCGATGACAATGCTCTGGTCGACCGTGTCAGCGGTCGGTTCTCCTGTGCCAAATGCCGCACGGGCTACCATGATAAGTACAAGCCGACCGCGGTCGCGGGGGTCTGCGACGTGTGTGGCGCGCGGGAGTTTACCCGGCGAGCCGACGACAACCGGGAGACGGTGAAGGCGCGACTCGACGAGTATCATCGCCAGACGGCGCCGATCCTGCCGCATTATTCGGCGCAGGGAATGCTGCGGGCGGTGGATGGGATGGCGCCGATCGACACCGTGGCGCGGCAGATTGACGCAATTCTGTCTCGTCAGTCCGCTAATTGACTGGCCGGGGGGGCGGCAGCATGCCGCCCGCTCGGTTGTCTGGCGAGTTTTGGCAGATGGGCGTCGGTCGGCGCGGTATTCCGTTGGTGAGAGCGAAATCCTTGGGGCAACACGACGAACACTCGTTGACTCTGGCGCGACGCCGACTATAGTCCCGCGGTCCGGCGCAGCCCCCATGTGGGTTGGCGCCGCTTGTGTGCATTCCAGTCCTTCGGGGCAGTTAACGGTCTGGTGACGGCATCAGACGACAGGAGAGTCGAGCGTGGCGCGTATTGCCGGCGTGAACATCCCGACGAATAAGCGAGTGACCATCGGGCTCCGCTACATCTACGGTATCGGCCCGACCAAGGCCGCCGAGATCTGCGGGAAACTCGGGATCCCGGACGACAGGCGGGTCAACCAACTGTCCGACGACGAAGTGCTTAAGATCCGCGAATTGATCGACCGGGATTATCGGGTCGAAGGCGATCTGCGGCGTGAAGTCTCGATGAACATCAAGCGCCTGATGGATCTCGGCTGCTACCGCGGTCTGCGCCATCGTCGCGGCCTGCCGGTCCGAGGCCAGCGGACGCACACCAATGCGCGCACCCGCAAGGGCAAGGCTGTCGCGATTGCCGGCAAGAAGAAAGTGACGAAGTAACCCAATCACGGGTCTCGTTAAGTGTTTGTCGCCGCCCGGCAACCGGTTCGGTGAGCAGTTGGAGCAGGATCAAGTATCATGGCGAAACCCGCCGCGGCTCGCCCGCGCCGCAAGGAGCGCAAGAACATTATTGCAGGGGTGGCACATGTTGCCGCCACGTTCAATAATACCGTGATTACCATCACTGACGCGCAGGGCAACGCGATCGCCTGGTCGTCCGCTGGCAGCCAAGGGTTCAAAGGCAGCCGCAAGTCCACGCCCTACGCCGCTCAGGTCGCGGCCGAGGATGCCGGGCGCAAGGCGCGTGAGCACGGCATGGAGACATTGGAAATCGAGGTCAGCGGCCCTGGCTCCGGGCGTGAAAGCGCGTTGCGAGCCCTGCAGGCTGTCGGATTTTCGGTCTCCGCTATCCGCGACATGACGCCTATTCCCCACAATGGATGCCGTCCGCGCAAGCGTCGCCGCGTCTGATCGCCCGGTTTTCACCGCACAAGGCGGTGAAAGCCAGCGATGTGCCACTGTCTACGGGACATGGACCGCACCGTAAGCGGTCCGAAAGGTATTGGTTGCATGAGGCAGAGCGCAGTCATTCAGAGAAACTGGCAATCTCTGATCAAACCCGAAAAACTCGAGGTCGAGCCAGGCGCTGATCCGGCGCGGGTAGCCACGATCATTGCCGAACCGCTGGAACGCGGCTTCGGCATGACCCTCGGGAACGCGATCCGTCGCATCCTGCTGTCTTCCCTGCAGGGCGCGGCCGTCACCGCCGTTCAGATCGATGGCGTGCTGCATGAATTCAGCAGCATCCCGGGCGTTCGGGAAGATGTCACCGATATCGTGCTGAATATCAAGCAACTTGCGCTGCGGATGCATGGGGAGGGGCCGAAGCGCATGACCCTGACCGCGACCGGTCCGGGAGAAGTGCGGGCAGGTCAGATCCAGGCCGGGCATGATATCGACATCATGAACCCTGAACTCGTCATCTGCACGTTGGACGACGGCGTAAAGCTCGGGATGGAGTTCACGGTCAATCTCGGCAAGGGCTACCAGCCGTCGGGCGTAAACCGGCCGGAAGACGCGCCGATCGGGTTGATCCCGGTCGACAGTATCTACTCCCCGGTGCGCCGTGTGTCCTATCGCGTCGATCCGACCCGCGTTGGACAGGTCACCGACTACGACAAGCTGCTGCTGACGGTTGAAACCAACGGTGCGGTCACGCCCGAAGACGCCGTCGCGTTGGCCGCCCGCATTCTTCAGGATCAGTTCCAGCTCTTCATCAACTTCGATGAGCCGCAACAGATCCGGGCCGAAGAGCCGCAGGACGACCTGCCGTTCAACCGCAACTTGCTGCGTAAGGTCGATGAGCTCGAATTGTCGGTCCGTAGCGCCAATTGCCTGAAGAACGACAACATCGTCTACATCGGTGACTTGGTGCAAAAGAGCGAACAGGAGATGCTGCGCACGCCGAATTTCGGGCGTAAGTCGCTGAACGAAATCAAGGAAGTGCTCACCTCCATGGGCCTGTCCTTGGGAATCACCGTGCCGGGATGGCCGCCGGAAAACATCGAAGACCTGGCAAAACGGCTGGAAGAGCCGTTCTAGGCGGGTAAGGGGACTGAACCATGCGTCACGGGGTAGCCGGCCGGAAGCTCGGCGTTACATCCACTCACCGGCTTGCCATGTTCCGGAACATGGCCACCGCACTCATCAAGCACGAGCAGATCACCACGACCCTGCCCAAGGCAAAGGAGCTTCGCCCGGTCGCGGAGAGGTTGATAACCCTGGGTAAGAAAGGTGGCCTCGCCAACCGGCGCCTCGCTTACGCCGAACTCCGCGATGATGTGATCGTGAGCAAGCTGTTCGGGACGTTGGCCGAACGCTATCGGGTTCGGCCGGGTGGGTACACCCGCGTGCTCAAGGCCGGTATCCGCTATGGCGATGCGGCGGACATGGCCGTGATTGAACTGATTGATCGGGACCCCGGCGCAAAGGGCCTCGACAGCGGCCCGGTGCAGGAGAAGACGGAAGACGAGGCGACCGAGGACTGAGCGATCAGACCATGAGATGATTATGGAAGGGCGGGGCATACCCGCCCTTTTTGCTGTAAGGCGTCTGATCCTGTCGTGTCGTCGATACCGTTTCCTGGTTGCCTTGGTCCAGGTTGCCTTCGTTGGCGCGCAAGCGGCGGCACGCCTGCTGGAGGCCCAACGGCTGCCACCCGGCAACTGACGGCTGGGTACCGTTCCCGGGACGGCTACTTGGTGGCGATCTGACGTGCGCCGGATTTTTCCGGGCCACTATGGTGCACTGACACTCGCATGCCGGCTGGTCATGAGCGGCAAGACATACCGACCGAAATTGTCGATTCCGGCGACGAATTCGTCGAAACTCAACATCACGCCGTCCACGCCCGGAATGGAGCCCAACTCATCCAACATTCGGGCAATGGACCGGTAGGAGCCGACCAGGACGCCACCGACCGAGGGTAAACGTTGCGTGCCGAAGGTCTTGCGCTTGTTGGGGCCGGCGAAGGGATCGCGCGTTGGATCATCCTCGGCCTGTGCTTCACGCCAAGCAATCGCATCCAGGTCGATGCCGTCCTTGTAGTGATCCCACTTCGCCATCGCGGCCGCGTCGGTCTCGTCCGCGATCACCATGATCGAGACCAACGCATTGCACGTACGGCCCGTTTTGGTGGTGGCTGCCACCAGGCGAGCCACGCTCTGGCCGACCGCTTCCGGCATGTTCACGCCGAAGCTGGAGCAGAAATTGTAGTCGGCATGTTGGGCTGCATAGCGTGTGCCGGCATCGCTCTGAGCTGCACAAATGATGGCGATCTTCTGGGTTGGCAACGGCAGGCAGCGGCAATCGTCCATTTGGAAGAAGTCACCCTTGAAGTCGGATCGGCCGGTTTCCCAAAGCTCCCTCATGATCGTCACATACTCGGTGCAATACTCATAGCGACGACGATAGTGCTCCGATCCCGGCCAGATCCCCATCTGCGCATATTCGCGGCGTTGCCAGCCCGAGACGATGTTGATCCCGAACCGTCCTTTGGAAATGCTGTCGATCGTAACCGCCATGCGCGCGGTCAGTGGTGGCGGCATGGTCAGCACCGCGCAGGTGGCAAACAATTTGATCCGCTCGGTCACCGCGGCCAGGCCGGCCATCAGGGTGAAGGACTCCAGGTTGTAGTCCCAGAATTCCGACTTTCCGCCGAAGCCATGCAGCTTGATCATCGACAGGGCGAAGTCGAACCCATACCCCTCCGCCTTCTGCACAACCGTCCGGTTCAGTTCGAAGCTTGGCTTGTACTGGGGCGACGTGGTTGAAATCAGCCAGCCATTGTTTCCGATAGGAATGAACACGCCGAGTTGCACCACCTGCTCCTGTGGAAAGGCTGATTGATTGTGTCTCGTGGCAGACGCCGCTTTACGGCCACGGTCGATCGCCGGCCTGCTCGCGGGGGACTCGAATCGCACGCCGGCATCACGATCAGGGTGCCGCCCCCTGGAACCATGGCATGACCTGTTCCCCGAACCGGCGCATGGAGGCCATGTTGGCGCCATGACTCATGTCTCCGAAGCCGGTCTGACAGAGCAGATGTTGGACCCCGACATCGCGGAGTTCCGCCACCTGCTCGCGGACCCGGGCCGGGGAGCCATAAAGGCACCCGGTTTCCAGCATGAAGGTCAAAGCTTCGGGGTCGCCCACGGTTGGATTGGTCCAGGCGTTCAGGTTTACCGGGTCGACCCGGAAATCGGCGGGATTATGCGCGTCCCGAACATGCATCATGTGGGCGCGTGTGTGCAGGAGCAGCGCCGACAATTCGTCTTCGGCCTGCGCGTCCGACTCCGCGACATACACATTGCGCCAGAGCGCGCTTTGCGCCAGCAGCCGGGCTCGGGTCGGTTCATCATGACCCCCTGCCTGTAGTCCGGCCTCATAGAGTTGCCACCGTTCCCTGATGCGTGGGACCGCGAGGCGGGAGGTCAGGATCGGGATCCCGCGGCGCCCGCAATCGGTGAACGAGGCTGGAGAGATCACGCTGCGCCACAGCGGTGGGCCCGGGAGTTGGACGGGACGTGGGCGGATCTCGGGCACGTGAATGTTATAGTATTTGCCCTGGTACTTGAGCGGCGCCTCCTGCCAGGCACGCTGCAGTATGTCCACCGATTCTTCCATGCGCTCACGGCTGTCGTCGCTGCGCAACCCGTGTCCGACAAATTCATACTCGTTGTAGACCGTGCCCTTGCCGACCCCGACATCGATCCGGCCCTTGCTCAGGTTATCCAACAGCGCAAGCTGCACGGCGAGGCGAACCGGGTGGTGGAACGGCATCTGCACCACTGCGAAACCAATGCGGATGCGCTCCGTCCGCATGCAGAGTGCGGCAGCGAACAGCAGCGCGTCGTTGTAGACGCTTTCGCCGGTAAAATAGTGCTCGGTCAGCCAGACATCGGCGAACCCGAGTTTTTCGGCAAAGCATACCTGGTCGATCTGTTGGTCGATGCGAACCGCATCTTCCGCGGGAGAGGGCGATAGGGCCAGGGTCAACCATCCGAACTGCATCGCACACTCTCCCACCGATCCGAGCGCGATCCTGGCGCGGAAGTCGAGGTCGCGGCAACCCCCTGGTGGTGATGACGGTAGGACCAGGAGGCGGCGGTCAGGCCGACGTCAGGGCTTTTCCGCCTTCAGCAGGTCGCGGATTTCGCCCAGCAGCACCTCGGTCTTGTTGGGGGGTGCTTTCGCGTCTTCCCGCACTTTCAGGCGGGTGAGGCCCTTGACGACCCAGAATACGGCGAAGCTTACGATCACGAACTGGATGATCGCGTTGATGAACAAACCGACATTGACCGTCGGTGCACCCGCCTTTTTCGCGTCTTCCAGCGTGCCATAGGTTTGGCCATTCAGCGCGAAAAACACATTGGAGAAATCGACCCCGCCGGTGAGAATACCTAGCACGGGGTTGAATACGTCTTTCACCAGACTGCCGACAACTCCAGTGAACGCGGCGCCAATGATGATACCGACGGCAAGGTCCACGACGTTGCCGCGCATGATGAAGGCGCGAAATTCGGCTATCCAGGATGGAGCCTTCGGGGCGAGCATATATTGTCTCCATCGTCTCGATTGGTGAAACCATAGCGACCGAGGGGCTGGTCGCAAACCCGGGGCAGGTTGGCACACGGTTTGTCCCACGTAACCAAAATGCAACGACTGGTTTGGCAGACCATGGGTTGGGACATTCAGAGAGGTGCGGACATGAATCCGGTGGGCGCCTTGCATGGGCAATTGGTATTCAAGCGGCGCGTTCGAGTCCTGGCAAACGCGATTGCCCAGGCGGTTCCCGCCGGAACCCATGATGTCCTGGACGTCGGGTGTGGCGACGGTACGATCGCGGCATTGCTACAGCAGCATCGCCCGGAGTTGTCGGTTACCGGAGTCGACGTATTGGTGCGGCCAGATACGAGGGTGCCGGTGCGGGCCTTCGATGGCGCGCACTTGCCCTATGCCGATCAGTCATTCGACGTGGTGATGTTCGTCGACGTTCTGCATCACACCGACGATCCCACGGTCCTGCTGCGGGAGGCGAAGCGGGTCGCACGCGTGGCGGTCGTTCTGAAGGATCACCGGCGCAATTCACCGATCGCCTATGCCACGCTGCGGTTTATGGACTGGGTGGGGAACGCCCATCACGGTGTGGTGCTGCCCTACAATTACTGGTCCGATGCGGCTTGGTGCAAGGCATTCGACGACGTCGGCTTGGTCCCGCAGGCGCGTCATGAAGCTATGGGGCTTTACCCGTTCCCGGCGTCCCTGATGTTCGAACGCAATCTTCACTTCCTGACGCGCCTGGGTGTTTGAGCCAATGCCCGTGGTGCCACCGGCGCGATCCTTGGTCTCTATTGAGGGCGATCGCAGACGCGACGAGCCCGCAAGCGGTCTGACAGGCCGAGGCCAAATATGGGGTATTGCCGCGGCGCGGCTTCCGGAAAGGCAGTAACCTCGCCGCGCTCGGGTTCCAACCGCGATACTGAGCGCGGCCGGCCCCACGAATTGGGTCACCGATTCCAACAACCAGCGACCCGGTCCGACCGAGCGACGGGCGAGCCGGTTTCTAGCGCGGCGAGAGCACCATCACCATCTGCCGGTTTTCCATGCGGGGCATCTGCTCCACCTTCGTGGTGCCATCGAGTTCGGCGCGGATACGCTCCAGCACGCGGATGCCGATGTCTTGGTGGGCCATTTCGCGGCCGCGGAAGCGCAGGGTGACCTTGACCTTGTCGCCTTCCTCGATGAACGACTTCATGGCGCGCATTTTCACCTGATAGTCGTTTTCATCGATGTTCGGCCGGACCTTGATCTCCTTGATCTCGATGACCTTCTGCTTTTTCTTGGCCTCGTTCCGCTTTTTTTGCTGTTCGTATTTGAATTTGCCGAAATCGAGGATCTTGCAGACCGGCGGTTCAGCGTTCGGGCTGATTTCCAGCAGGTCCAAACCGACCGCATAGGCCTTCTGGATGGCCTCACGGGCGGTCATCACGCCCAGCATCTCACCTTCCTGGTCGATCAGGCGTACCTGCGGGGAACGAATCTCCTCATTCACGCGGGGCCCGTCGCGGGTCGGCGAAGCGGGCATTGGTCCTCTTGCTATGGGTGTCTCCTGTCATCGTTGGCAATAGTGGCGCGCCTCAGCGGCAGCCGAGGGCTAGTGTGGACGATATTGGCGCTCGGGATCAAGTGAACTGCGCTTGATGTGGCGGGATGTGACCGCGGCATAGGGCTTCGGAACCGCCTCAGGTGGAGATTGGTCCACCTCGACACCGCGCCAAGGGTTCGGTCCCCGCCATGTGCGCGGCTTTTTCGCGCAGCACCCAAACGCGGGCTACACGCGACCACCCCGCAGATCAGGTGGGGTCGCCTCCGCCGCGAGGCGCGTGACCGCTTCCTCCAGGGACACCACCTCCTGCGCCGACCCGCCCAACCGCCGCAACGCCACGGTCCGGGTCTCGGCTTCCTTCCGGCCGACGACGGCCAGCACCGGCACATGCAGCAGGCTGTGTTCGCGCACCTTGGCGTTGATCTTCTGGTTGGTCAGATCGGTCCTGACGGTCAATCCGGCGTTGGTCAGAGCAGCGGCCACTTCCTCGGCATAGGCATCGGCGTCGGAGACGATGGTCGCCACGACCGCCTGTACGGGTGCCAGCCAAAGCGGGAAGCGCCCGGCATATTGCTCGATCAGAATGCCAAGGAATCGTTCGAAACTGCCCAGGATCGCCCGATGCAGCATGACCGGGCGATGGCGGGCACCGTCCTCGGCGACATATTCCGCATCGAGCCGCTCGGGCAGGACGAAATCCACCTGCAAGGTGCCGCACTGCCAGTCGCGCCCGATGGCGTCGCGGAGGACGAATTCCAGCTTTGGGCCGTAGAACGCACCCTCGCCGGGGTTCAATTCATATTCCACGCCCGCGGTCGCACAGGCTTCCTTCAAGGCTGCTTCAGCCTGATCCCATACATCGTCCGAGCCGGAGCGGGCCTCAGGTCGGTCGGAGAACTTCACCCGGAAGCTCTCGAAGCCGAAATCGCGGTAGATCGAGGACAACAGTTCCACAAACTTCACTGTCTCTGGTGCGATCTGTGCCTCGGTGCAGAAAATATGCGCATCATCCTGGGTAAATGCACGCACGCGCATGATGCCGTGCAGCGCGCCCGAAGGCTCGTAACGATGACATGCACCGAATTCTGCCATGCGGAGCGGCAATTCCCGGTACGAGCGCAGCCCCTGGCGGAAGATCTGCACATGGCAAGGACAGTTCATCGGCTTCAGGGCGAGTGACTTATCCTCATCCTCTACATGCGCGATGAACATGTTCTGGCGATAATTGTCCCAATGGCCGGATTTCTCCCACAGGATCCGATCCACCAACTGCGGGGTCTTCACCTCCTGGTAGCCGGAGGCTTCCAGCCGCCGCCGCATATAGGTTTCCGCGGTGCGATAGAGTTTCCAGCCCTTGGGGTGCCAGAACACCGAGCCGACCGCTTCTTCCTGGATATGGAACAACCCCATATCCTTGCCGATCCGCCGGTGGTCGCGTCGTTCGGCCTCTTCCAACTGGTGCAGGTAGGCGTCGAGTTCCTTCTGGTCGCGCCACGCGGTGCCGTAGATGCGAGACAGCATCGCGTTGCGGTGGTCGCCGCGCCAATAGGCGCCTGCCACCTTCATCAGCTTGAACGCGGTACCGACATCGGCCGTTGTGCGCAGATGCGGGCCACGGCACAGATCGATCCACTCGCCTTGCCGATACAGAGTGATGACCTCCGAGCGGGGCAGGTCCTCGATCAACTGCGCCTTGTATTTCTCGCCTTTGCCCTGGAAGAAGGCGATCGCCTCCTCCCGGTCCATCACCTGGCGCTCGAACCGGGCACCACGCGCGACGATCTCGCGCATTTTCGCCTCGATCGGGGCGAAGTCCTCCGGGGTGAAGGGCTCGTTGCGGGCGAAATCATAGTAGAAGCCGTTTTCGATCGACGGGCCTATCGTGACCTGGGTGCCGGGAAACAGTTCCTGCACCGCCTCTGCCAGCACATGGGCGGCATCGTGGCGGATCATCTCCAGCGCGTCCGGGTCACGGCGGGTGATGAAAACAACGTGGGCGTCGTGGTCGATTTCGGTCGAGATATCGACCGCCTTGCCGTCGACCTTCATCGCCAGGGCCGCGCGAGCGAGGCGGGGCCCGATCGCCTCAGCCACCGTAGTGCCCGTCACCGGCGCGTCGAACTGGCGCACGGAACCGTCGGGCAGGGTGATCGCAGGCATCGAACTAGATTCCCATGTCATGTGGATGCATGTCTATGGCGTCAGCGGCCCGAAGTCGCAACCCCGACGTGCGGGAAAAGCGGCTGGAACCGGGCGGAGTGTGACCTGGCGGGATGCGACGGGGCGGGATGCGACAGGGCGGGATGCGACAGGGCGGGATGCGACGGGGCGGGATGCGACGGGGCGGTCGTCACTCTGCCCGCTCTCGCCCCCATCGAGCCAAGACGGTCCGGTATACGTCAATCGTTGCCTGCTGCATGGCCTGGACCGTCGGCACCGATGCGCGCGCCCGTTCGCTCAGCGCCCGACGCTCCAGGACATCCATCGCCAGCACCTGCTCGATCGCCGCTGCCAGCGTCCCCGGGTCGTTCGGCCGGATGCGCAAGCCGGTGACGCCATGTGCCACGGTTTCCACTGGCCCCCCCAGATCCGAGGCAACGACCGGGCGCCCCATCGCCTGTGCCTCGATCACCACGCGGCCGAAGGCTTCAGCCTGGGTCGAGGCATGCACGACCACATCCGCCAGCATCATCGCCGCCGGCATGTCGTCGCACTGCCCGACCATGCGCAACCGTTCCCCGATGCGGAGTTCCTCGGCGCGCTGGCGGAGTTGAGCCGAGTAGCGCCACCGACCCTGGTCCGATCCCACCAGGACGCAGACCACATTCGCCTGTTTGAGCCGAGCGATGGCATCGAGTAAGACGGCATGGCCTTTCCATGCAGTTAGCCGGCCGGGCAGCATCACCACGCGCATGCCGTCGGGCAAACGCCAGGCCTGGGTCAGGCGTGCCAGCCGCTCAGGCGGGACGGCGGTGGGATCAAAAACGATGGGATCGACACCGCGTGGGATGACGCGAATGCGAGATGGGTCAACCCCGTGGCGGGCCGTCACCAGAGCGGCGATGAAGTGGCTGGCGGCAATCACGATTTCCCCGCGCGCCATGATCGCGTTGTAGCGACGCTTGAAGGGCAGGGTCTCACCATAGGTGCCATGGTAGGTGGTCACGAATGGGGTCCCGGTCCGCTGGCAGGCGAGCCAGGCGGACCAGGCCGGGGCCCGTGAGCGGGCATGCACGATCGAGACGTTGTGCGCCCGGATCAGCGCTTCCAAACGGGCGGCGTTGCGCCAGATACCGAACGGCGTTTTCGTCTTCAGGGGCAAGGCAATGTGGTGGCCGCCGGCATGTTCGACCGCTTCCACCATCGGCCCTCCCTGGCTCGCGACCAGAGCACGCCACCCGGTGTCGGCGATCGCCTGGGTGATTTCGACCGTCCCGCGTTCGACTCCGCCCGTGACGAGGGAGGGAAGAACCTGCAGGATGACGGGCGAGACGGGGTTCGACGACATCGGCAAGGATTATCACGGGACCGCGCGATTGCGCAGGGACGCGCGTCCGCCCCGGATCTGACCCCTGGACTGGATTCTCAGCGTGGGACACGACTGGCATGGAAAGCACCGGACGGCTTGATCGTGGCGACGGGACCGAACTGGCCTGGTCGAGGGTCGAGGGCGGCGGTCCGACCATCGTGTTCATGCCCGGCTATTACAGCGACATGACGGGCGACAAGGCCACGTCCCTGGCGGCGTTCGCGGCGGAACGCGGTCACGCGATGCTACGCTTCGATTATTCCGGCCACGGTGCCAGCGGCGGCCGGTTCGAAGATGGCACGATTGGTGTGTGGACCGACGATGCGTTGGCCGTGATTGACCGGCTGACGACGGGCAAACTGATCCTGGTCGGTTCCTCCATGGGTGGCTGGATCGCATTGCTGGCCGCACTTGCCCGCCCTGACCGCATCGCCGCCCTGGTCGGCATCGCGGGTGCGCCGGACTTTACCCAGCGCCTGATGTTGGAACGCCTGTCGGATTATCAGCGGGCTGCGTTGACGCGAGATGGGATCATTTACCGCCCCAGCCAATATGGCGCACCCACGCCCCTGACGCGCGCCCTGATCGAGGACGGGCCCAACCATTTCGTCCTGGCCGATCAGATGCCGCTGACCTGTCCAATTCGCTTGCTGCACGGCCAGGCTGACCCGGACGTGCCCTGGGAGTTGTCGTTACAGGTGGCCAAACAGGTCGCCTCGACCGATGTGGAGGTGATCCTGATCAAGGACGGCGATCACCGGTTGTCCCGGCCGAGGGATCTTGCCTTGCTATGCCGGACTGTCGGCGCGCTCCTGGGACAGGATGGCACGTAACCCCTCCCGATAGCTGGGATATAGCCAGAGGAGCCCAAGCGCCGCCTGGGTTTTCCGGCTGGCCACCTTGCGGTTTTCCGCCCAGAAGCTGCGCGCCATCGCGCTCATGGTGGGTTCCGCGTCGGCGAAGGTCACCGGCGCCGGCGCTTCGATCCCCAGCAGCCCCGCCGCCTCACTCACCACATCGGCGCTCTCGCTCGGCTCGTCGTCCGCCAGGTTCAGGAAGCGTGTGCCGGGGGGGCGGTCCTGTTGCATTCCCGCGACCACAGCGCGCGCGATATCGTCGCGATGGATCCGGCCGAACTGATGCCCCGGTTTGATCATTCGCCGTGCTCGTCCCGCGCGCAGATCGTCGAAGGCCGATCGGCCCGGCCCATAGATGCCGGCCAGCCGGAAGATGTCGACCGGGCAGCGGGAGGCAAACACGGCCCAGGCGGTTTCGGCCTCGACCCGCCTGTACCCTCGCGCTTGCGTTGGTCGGGGGGGCGTGTCCTCGTCCACCCAACCGCCGTCGCGATTGCCATAGACGACCGTGCTGGACAGATAGCCGATCCAGCGCAAATGCGGCGCCCGATGAATCGCGTCGGCATACAGCGCCAGCACCGGGTCTCCGTCCGGGCCGGGCGGCGCGGAGGCGAGCAGATGCGTGGCGGTCGCGATGGCCGGTTCGGCCGCTTCGAACGGGATGCAGCCCGGTTGGGCCGACCGGGAGGTGCCGATCGAGTCGATCCCGGCGATGGCGGCGATTGCCCGCGCCGCATAGCCGAGGCCGAAGATCAGTAGGCGAGGTTCGGTCATGCGTCTCCCCTCCAGTGCAGAATGCCCCGGCCCAAGACCCCCAGTCCCGTGTTGATCGCGACCCCCGCCAACGACAACAACACGAGAGCGGCGAACATGCGCGGGACTTGGAGCCTGTAACCCGCTTCCAGGATCCGATACGCCAGACCGGAGGCGAACCCGCCCGACCCGGCCACGAACTCCGCCACCACCGCGCCCACCAGGGCCAAGCCGCCGGAGATGCGCAATCCGGTCAGAAAATAGGGCAGGGCGGCCGGCAGACGCAGCAACAGCAAGGTCCGTATCCGTCCGGCCCCATACAGCCGGAACAGGTCCGCCAACTCGGCCGGAGGGGAGGCGAGGCCGGTTGCCGTGTTCGCGAATACCGGGAAGAACGCGACCACCGTGGCGCAGACCACCAAGGAGGTGAAGGGATCACCGACCCAGATGATGATGAGCGGCGCAATGGCCGGTAGCGGCGTGACCTGCAGCACAACGGCCCATGGCTGGATCGCCGCCTCGGCCAGGCGGCTGGCGGCCATGGCCATCGCCATCAGCACGCCCAGGGTTGCGGCGACGAGCAGGGCCGCGAAGGTCACGATCAGGGTCGATCCCAGGGATATCAGCAGCCCAGTTGGGTCCGCGACGAAGGCCGCAACGATCGCGATTGGGCCGGGCACCAGGTACTCTGGCACGCCTGCTGCCCAAACCACGATCTCCCACACTGCTATGGCCGCGGCGGCGAACACCGCGGGCAGGAGCGCTGTGTTCATGCGCTCGCCAGAGCCTGTTCCATCGCCCGTGTGATTCGAGCCACCAGCGCCGCATAGGCTGGGTCGAGCCTGGTATCCGGACCATGGACCAGGGGCGATTGCATCTCCTGATCGATGCGGCCCGGGCGGGGTGTCATCAGGACGATGCGACGCGCCAGAAAGGCTGCCTCGTAGATCGAGTGGGTGACGAACACGATCAGGCAGCCGATATCGCGCCAAAGCGCCAGCAGATCGATCTGCAGCTTGTTGCGGGTGAATTCATCCAGCGCGGCGAACGGTTCGTCCATCAGCAGCACGCTCGGGCGGGTTACCAGGGCGCGGGCGATCGAAACCCGCATGCGCATGCCGCCGGATAACTGCCGGGGGCGTGCGGTCTCAAAACCCTGGAGTCCGACTTTGGTGAGCGCCGCCCACACATCGGCCGCTGCCTGCTCGCGGGTGATCCCACGCAAGCGCAGTGGCAGATAGACGTTTTCCGCCGCGGTGGCCCAGGGGAGCAGGGTCGCGTCCTGGAACACATAACCGATACTGCCAGGCTCTGGTGGCTGGCCATCATCCCATCGGACAGTACCGGTATCCGGTTGATCCAAACCGGCAATCAGTCGCAGCAGCGTCGACTTGCCGCAGCCGGACGGGCCGAGCAGCGCGAGAAAATCACCGCTGGCGAGGGTGAGGGAGACGTCACGGAGCGCTTCGATGCCGCCCGGAAAGCGTCGCCCCACTTGGCTGATTGTCAGCACGGTGGCGCGGCCGCGGGATGGTGTGCGGTCGATCGGATCATGGGTGCTGCCGAACTTTCACCGCGGTCGCATCCCCTCTGTAGCACTCCAGCCCCGAAAACCGCAGAATGGCAGCAGCAGGACAGGAGGCAAGATGCAGCCCGCCATAAGTTTCGGCCTCTCAGGCCGGCGTGCCATCGTGACCGGCCATCGAGGCGGTATCGGCGGCGCTGTCGCCACGGTCCTGGCGCGTGACGGCGTTGAAGTGACCGGGCTCGATCTACCCGAGTTCGACCTGTCTGACACCGCCAACCTGGAAGCGATGCTCGACACGGTGATCGCTGCCCACGGTCCGTTCGATATTCTGGTGAACAACGCCGGCATCACCGTTCTCGGCTCCGTCCTGGAAACGCCGCTTTCCGAGGTGGAGCGCGTGTTTCGGGTCAATTTCCTGGCCGGGTATGCACTCATGCGTGCTGTGTTGCCCGGCATGATTGCCCGCAAGCGAGGGTCGATCATCAACATCGCGTCCGATCAGGCGTTAATCGGCAAGCAGGTGAGTGCGGCCTATGGGGCGAGCAAGGCCGCCATCGCTCAGTTGTCACGGTCGGCGGCATTGGACTTCGCGAAATTCGGCGTCCGGGTAAATGCGATCGCGCCTGGCAGTACCGACACCGCCATGCTGGCTCAGGTCATCACCGACCTTTCGGCGACCTATCCGGACCGATTCCCCACATCCTCGGCCGAGTTCTACAAATCCGGCGTCCCCCTCGGCCGTTTCGCCCGACCGGAGGAAATCGCTCATGTCGTGGCCTTCCTGGCGTCTGACGCCGCATCGTTCATGACCGGGGTCGTGTTGCCGGTCGATGGCGGCGGGACGGCGCAATGAGGGGTGCGGGTTCCACTGATAGGAAGGTTGCGATCGTAACCGGCGGCACCCGTGGTATCGGACGGGCCGTCGCGACGCGGTTGCTTGAGGATGGCTGGCATGTGCTCACGGTGGCGCGCCATCCCCCGCCCGAGGCCAATGGTGATTTTGTCGCGTGTGATGTGTCCGATGCGGCGGCGGTGCGCGATCTGTTCGCCATGACCGCCCGGCGGCATGGACGGTTGGATGCGCTGGTGAATTGCGCGGGCCTGGCGGGCGCCAATACCTTGGATGGCGACGATCGTCTCTGGCACGCAATCATCGGCAGCAACCTGCATGGCACCTATTATTGCTGCAAGGCGGCGCTGCCGCTCCTGCCGGATGGAACCGGGCGGATCGTCAACATTGCCTCGGTGCTGGGCTTGCGAGGCGTGCCCGATCAGACCGCCTACTGCGCCGCCAAGCACGGCGTGGTGGGGCTGACCCGGGCGCTGGCCCTGGCGGTGGCGGCTCGCGGCATTACGGTGAATGCCTTGTGTCCTGGCTGGGTCGATACCGCCATGGCGCATGCCCGATATCGCGATCTGGGGATTACGCCCGAGCAGGCGGCGGCGGGGGTGCCAACCGGCCGGGTTGCGCTGCCGGAGGAGATCGCCGACGCGGTGGTCTGGCTATTGCGCCCGGAGTCGCGCAACATCAACGGCCACGCACTGCCGATTGAGGGCGGTGGGTTGGCGTTGCCATAATGGGCATTTCGCTGGCGCAGGTGCCCAAACCAGCGGTTTGACCCGGATGGGACATGGCCAACCACTCCGGCGCATCGTTTTGTCGTATGATTGGCGCGCCATCACGTTCCATGGAGCGTAACCTTGCTTCAGCATATTGCTTTGTCGCGCGGTTCACTCGCCGTTACGGTCCGCTCCGCCTGATCATGGTCTAACCCGGGTGAACCAAGGGTCGAGGAGGTACACCGATGCCGGAACCAAGGGTGAAGGCGGGCTTGTGGGTCAGCATCGCGCTGCGCCTCGGTGATCGTGACGGCCGGCCGGGCATGGTGCTGCGCAAGGGGGACCCCGATGCAGGTGGCATACTGGTGGTGCTGCGCGGGCGGGACGGGATGTGTGTTCTGTCGCAATTGCGTGCCGCCGATGGGTCCCTGGCCTGGATGCGCGCGACCGGTGCCGCGCCCGTCGACCAGGAAGCCGTCGACGCCTATGTTGCCCGTCAGGTCCGGTTCGACCCGGATCTGTGGATCATTGAATTCGAGGCGCCCGACCTGCTGCCGCCGTTTGAGGGGAAGCTTTTGTAAGATCGATCACGCACCGGGCGCGGTCGGCCTATGTGTCAGCCTGCCAGCCGGACGCGCGCCGGACATGCGCCCGGACTTGCGCCCGGACATGCGCCGGATCGGCCTACGCCGGATGAGCAACCCGGTACGCGTCCCGTAGGGCTTCGTCCAGGGAGCGGCCACTCTGATAGGCACGCACGCTGTCCGGTCTGGCAATGCCGTTCAGTTGCCGTGGACAGGCCTCAATGTCCCCGATCACCTGACGCACTGGGATCCGTGCGGCCCATATCGGCAGGGCGTAGTCCTCCTCGTCATCGCTGACATGCATCGCGCGGATTTTCGCCGATGCCTGCTCGATGGGCATTACCACGAAGCTGGTCGCCTTGATCTCTTTCGGGGTCGGCGGACGCAATTCCCGCGACCGCCCATGGAAGAATCGATCGACGAAGCCATCGATCGCGCGCCGCTTCAGGGCCAGATCGTCCACAAGGCGGGCGGTGCCGTATGCCATGACCGAGCGATAATTGACCGAGTGATGGAACGCGCTGCGTGCAACGATCAACGCGTCCAGATGGGTCACGGTGACGCAGACGGGAACGCCTGGTGCCTGGAATCGAATCATCCGGCTGGCCGCGGATCCATGCCAGTAGAGATCATCCCCCTCGCGCCAGAAGCCCGTCGGGGTGCAGATCGGCTGCCCATCCAGGACATAGGCGATATGGGCGAACATCGCCGCGTCCAGGATGTCATAGACGCTCGCCTTGTCGTAGTGGCCGCGCTCCGGCCGGCGGACGGTCCGGTTGCGTTTGGTGACCGGGTAACTGTCTGGTGTCTGGGTATCGGCCATGATTGCCCCTTGCCGCGTGTGATCGGTGCATCATGCCGGCGTGTCGGGTAGGGCCAGAGTGCCAATCGGACTGGCAATAGAAGGTCCAATTAGATCATTTGATCGGTCCAATCAGACCGAAGATCCGGGAGGAAAGACAGGACGGCGCTTTTCGCGGTGCGCCGCCAGACCCTCTCGCGCTTCTGGGCCCGTAAACCCCAGGAACTCCAGGGCCAGTGAAGTATCGAACGATGGCCCTGCCATGCGCAGCCAGTTGTTCAAGGCGTATTTCGTCCAGCGAATCGCGCTTTGCGCGCCGTCGGCCAGCCGAATGGCAACCTGCTGCGCTTTGGCGTCCAACTCCCCCTCATCCACCGCCAATGATATCAGTCCAATCCGCTCGGCTTCCTCGCCGGACACCGAATCGCACAGCAGCAGGTAATATTTCGCCTTGGCCAGCCCGCACAGCAGCGGCCACACGATCACCGAGTGATCTCCCGCGGCCACGCCCAGGCGTGTATGGCCATCGATAATGCGGGCATTCTTGCTGGCGATCGAAATGTCGGCGAGCAGCCCGCAAACCAAGCCAGCGCCGACCGCGGGCCCGCGCATCGCGCTGACCACGGGCTTGGAGCAGTTGATGATGTTGTAGACCATGTCCCGCGCCTCTTTCCAAACACGGGCGCGGGTCTCGAAATCATCCATGATGTCCTGGATCATCTTGAAGTCGCCGCCGGCCGAGAACGCGTTCGGGCCGCCGGTCAGGATCACCGCGTTCACCTCCGGATCCTTGTCGACGTCGCGCCAGATTTCGCCGAGTTCCCCGTGCATCACGGCATCGACCGGTGACAGACCGGCGCCGGTGCCCATGGTGATCCGCAGCACCCGCGGATGCGGGCGGTCAAAGCCCAGGCGAGTATATCCTGCGTAGCGATCGGTCATCGTCGTACATGTCCTTGCATGGAGGAGGGGGCAGATCAGGCCGGCCGGAAACGGGTCAGTAAGGTCCCGGTGCGGCGGCGCAGGGAACCGATGCGCCCCACACTGGCCAATCGGCGATCCAGGAACGCGAGCGTATCCGCTTCATCCTCGCTGAAATCGTGCAACCAGAACAATACCGTTGCGGCATAAACGGACCCGAGGATGGCCCGCTTGGTATACCAACTGAAATCGACGGACCGGTCGCCCGCCGAACGCCAGATGGCGTCCACCGTGCGTGCCGCACAACCGGTGGCGGCCCAGGCATTCTGGGGGAGTGCCAGAACGGCGATGGCGCGCCGGATTGCGTCTCTGTGCGGCCGGTTCTGCCGCAGACGTAGCGCGATCACCGCCCGAACCCGGTCAGAGACACGGTTTGCCACGATCGAGGCAGCCTCCTGCTCCATCCGCCGGTCGGCCAGATCGCAGAACGCTTCCACCATATCGATCGCGCCGCCCGGAAACAGCAGCTCGGCCTCATCCTCCGGCAGCCCCGCATCGGCCAGGCCGAGGCGAAGCGCCCGCCGGGTCCAGCCGTCGAACGGGACATGGGCCAGCATGGCGTCGAGCGCCACGTCGCGTTCCACGCCACGCTCGGGTGGGGCGAACATCATTCCTTTGTCTCCTCTTGCTGTTCCGCCGCGCGGTTGAGTTCCTCGTTGAACCCGAACAGGCGGAAATCGGTCACGCGCATCGTATAAAGGACACCGTTCAGGTGATCGTATTCGTGCTGGACCACGCGCGCGTGAAAACCGGCAACCTCCCGGGTGATAACGTTGCCGTCGCAGTCCACGCCCCGATATCGGACCCGGCTTGCCCGGGGTACGGCGGCACGCAAGCCCGGGATCGACAGGCAGCCCTCCCAGCCCAGGACCCGATCCTCACCCAGGAGTTCCACGACTGGATTGATCAGAACAGAGTTTCCGACCTGCACATCGTCGGCATCGGCAGCCGCTCGGCTTCCGGGAACCCGAAACACGAACAGACGCAGCGGCACATGCACCTGCGGCGCGGCGAGCCCGACACCAGGCGCGTCCTCCATCGTTTCCATCATGTCGGCGACCAACCGACGGATCTCCGGTGCCCCGGGATCGGGAACGGGATCGCAGTTCCGCACCAGCACCTCATGCCCCATGCGGGCAATCTTCAGAATGGCCATGCCACCTCCGCGTCAATCCGGTCAGAATAGCGTTTGCCGATCAAACTGTCCGACCATCAGAATAGGGTTTGTCTCGTTTGACCGCCATGTTATAGGGCCACTCCCCGCGCCGGGACTCTGGCCGCGGGGCGTATGTGTTCGTCTCCGATCGTCGGGGGCGCCCAGGAAAGGAGCAGGCGGCCAAGTGCAAGTCCTCGTGCGTGACAACAACGTTGATCAGGCGCTTAAAGCGCTCAAGAAGAAGATGCAGCGGGAAGGCATTTTCCGAGAGATGAAGCTTCGTCGGCACTACGAAAAGCCGTCTGAGCGTCGCGCCCGCGAAGCCGCGGAGGCCGTGCGCCGCGCCCGAAAGTTGGAGCGCAAGCGGCTGGAGCGAGAAGGCTTCTGACAGATTTCCTGCCCCGCTGAACGCGGGGCGCCCATGCGGCCGGAGTATCGAAGCCGGCCGCTGATGATTCGATTGAGATCGGTCCACTGCGGGCGCGTGCACCGCATGGATAGGCGCGCGCCCAATCCATGCCTGAGGCGCCGCAGCGGGACGCGACCACCGGCGCTTGGTCGTCGCGAGGCCTGACCACCGATCCTGACATCGGTTTTACCAGACAGCCGGTCCATCAACTTGAGACGACACGTCGGTGTGACGGCTTGTCGTGGGCATTTTGCGCGTCTAGGGTAGAATTGGACCGACTGGATCGGTGTATCTGCCATGCTTGCCCCAGACCAAACGCGCCAACATTCGGTATTTGAACGACTCCGGCAGGGAATTCTGGCTGGAAGTCTGCCTGCGGGTGCGCGTTTGCCGCCTACTCGTGCCCTTGCCGGCGAACTCGGTGTCGCCCGCCAAACGGTTGTGTTGGCCTATGAGCGTTTGGCGTCGGAGGGATATGTCCGCGCCCGCACCGGTAGCGGGACCTATGTGGCCACGGACTTGCCCGATGCCGCGCCGGCGCAAGCGGCTCCGCCACCCGTTGCGGCCAGTGCGTTGTCGGCGCGCGGCCTCCAGCTTGCCCGCATACCAGCGAGCGCGACAGCGCGAAGCTCCGGTATTGGCATGTTGTTGGCCGGAGGCCTGCCTGCACCCGATCTATTCCCTGCTCAAGCCTGGGCCCGTTGCGCTGCTCGCGTGCTTAAGGGCTTGTCCGGAGAGTTGGGCAGCTACCCGCCACCGCAGGGGCTGTTGAGCCTGCGGGAGCAGATAGGCGCGCATCTGGCTGCAACCCGAGGGCTTTTGGCTGATCCGGGTTGCATCGTGATCACCGCCGGAACGCAGCAGGCGTTGCGGACCGCCGCCGAATTGTTGCTGGACCCAGGCGACGCCGCCTGGGTCGAAAATCCCGGCTATATCGCCGGCCGAGGTGCGCTGCTCGCGGCGGGTGCGATTCCGGTTCCGGTCACCAGCGATGCGGAAGGGTTGGACGTCGCGGCCGGCATCAGGCGTGCGCCGCTGGCCCGATTGGTCCTGGTCGCCCCATCGCATGCCACGCCATTGGGCGGTGCGCTGCCGATTGGCCGGCGACTCGCTCTGCTGGAGTGGGCAGGCCGAGCAAATGCGTGGGTACTGGAGGATGATTGCGACTCGGAGTTCCGGTGGGAGGGCCGACCGCTACCCCCGTTGGCCAGCCTGGATAAGGCCGGCCGTGTGATCTATTGCGGCACGTTCAGCAAGACCTTGGCACCGGCATTGCGGTTGGGTTTCGCGGTGGTTCCGGCGCCGCTGGTCCCGGCATTCGTGCGCGCCCGTACCCTGATGGATCGCGGCACCGATGCGTTGGGGCAGGCCACCTTGGCCGAATTCATGCGGCAGGGCCTGTTGGCGCCGCATATCCGTCGCATGCGCACGGAATATGCGCGCAGGCGGACGGCGCTGCTGTCGGCGATGGCGAAACATGTCACCCTTGTCGAGCCCCTGGCCGCGCCCGGCGGTCTGCACATGGTGGCTCGCCTGCCGGCTGGCGCCAATGAGGCTGCTGCCGTTACCGCCTGTCGGACCCGGGATCTGGCGGTCGCGCCATTGGCTGCCTATTACGCCGGTGACACATCGCCAGACCCCTCCCAGGATCCCCAGACACTGGATTCGAGGCCGCCTCGCATGGCTGGGTTGGTCATGGGGTTCGCGGGCACACCCGCATCACTTGCCACCGATACCGCCAAGCGCTTGGAGGCCGCTCTCCGCGCCGCGCGCTAGTGGTCCGACTCTGACGGATAGCGCCGTCGGGCCGTAATACGAACTCTCCATTCCTGGCGTTCCGGTTGACGCGACGGGCCGGCCCCGGATGTCGTCATTGGAACCCCGAGGTCCGCTCGCGGCTTTGCGCCTATGCGGCGAACTTCACCACTGTCGCCTTGTCGGCGGATGATACCCGGTCCGGTGGAAAGCCGAGCGAGACTTTGGTGCCGACGCGAGCGGTTGATTCGACGGTGAGATATCCGCCTTGGGCTTCCATCAGAACCCGTGCCAGCACCAGGCCAAGGCCCAGGCCGCGGCTGTTCGGGGCGTCGGACGGTGTCGTGCGCTGCACGGCCATGAGGCCCGCCCCCTCGTCCTCCACGATCAAGGTCAGGCCGCGTCCGTGGCGCTCCACCGAGATGTCGATCCAATCGCCATGTCGGGAATGGCGGGCCGCGTTCCCCAGCACCCGCCCCAGGACTTGTGCCATGGCTCGCCGGTCAGTGATCAGGCCGCATTCCCGCACCGCGCGGGCAATTCGCCAATGCCGTTCACTCGGGCCCAAGGTTGCGGTCACGGCCTCGATCGCGTCGGCCAATAGCGGCTGCAAATCCAGGGTTTCAAGCTCCAGGCGCCGGGTTGAGGCGCCGGGGACGGCATGATCCTGCATGTCGTCGGCCAGTTCCAGAATTTGCCGGATGGCCGCCAACACGCCGATCATGTCGGCCGAGGGTTCCGGCATCTGGAGGTTCATTTTTTCCACATGGCCCAGCAGGCGCATTGCGTCGGCGCGAAGATCGGTGACCGACAGCCGCAGGACGCGGGTCATGGCTGATTCCGCGATCGCCGCGCGATCCCGTTCCGCACGGGCCGAGGCCAGCGCGATACGAGAGCGGGTCAGAAGAGCCGCCAGTCCCAGGCTCAATCCGGCGGCGATGACCGCCAGTCCGAGCAGCACGATATCCGTCAATCTCATTCCGTCAGATTGACCGGATATCCCGAAGAATTCGTTAACGGATGGGCGAACTCTGCCGTGACGTTCTTATTCAGGCCGCGGCGGTGGCGGCCCGCTTGTCGCGCGCGCGTTCGATCCGGCGCCTGAGTTGCCGGCCTTCCGGGGTCAGTTTCGTGTTGGGCGTGCCCAGCAGGAAGGCGTCAATTCCACCGTTATGTTCAACGGTGCGGATGGCCCGGGTCGAGAGCCGCATACGGACCTCGCTGCCCAGAATGTCGGACAACAGCGACGTCACCTGCAGGTTGGGCAGGAAACGGCGGCGGGTTTTGTTGTTTGCGTGGCTGACGTTGTTGCCACTCAACACGCCCTTGCCCGTGATCTCACAGCGGCGAGACATTATACTCCATTCCTCGGTCTGGTCGGAAGTCGCGGGTTATGACGAGTGGGGACGCCGGCGTCAAGGATGAGTCTGGGCAGATGCATTTGGGCCAATCGCCGGAAGAGCGCAAAGAACCGCCTCGATCCGCCCGCTCAGGCGTGCCCTGATCCGCCCCGCAGCTCACCCGAACGCACACTGGCGATCGCATTTTGCAGGATGCGGACGATTGCCTCATCGTCCAGCCCGCGGGCCAGCAGGGCCATGGATCCGCCCAACAGCGCCGAGGCGATTGCCAGGGAGCTGATATTCTGCCCTGTCATATACTCGATCGCCTTGTCGACCACGGCACCGGCGTGGCTGAGCTCAGAGGGCGGTGGGTCGTCGGGTCCTGCCTGCATTGTTTGGGTCTTTCCTGATCGGGATCGTGGGTTCAACCGGCCTCGGCTGGTTCGGCGTCCTGTTCGGCGGCCTGCATGGCCCACATGCTGGCATAGAGCCCGCCGCTGGCAAGCAGGCTGGCATGGCTGCCGCGTTCGGCGACCGCGCCGTCCCGCAGCACCACGATTTCATCGGCATCGACGACGGTGGACAGCCGATGCGCGATCACCAGGGTGGTGCGATGGCTGGCCACCGCCCGCAATGCGGTTTGGATATCCTGCTCCGTCCGTGTGTCCAGGGCACTGGTGGCCTCGTCCAGGATCAGAATGCGGGGATCTTTCAGAATGGTCCGGGCAATGGCCACGCGCTGTTTCTCGCCGCCCGACAATTTCAGGCCACGCTCACCGACGCGGGTGTCGTACCCGTCCGGCAGCGCGAGGACGAAATCATGGACCTGGGCCTGCTTCGCCGCCTGTTCGATTTCCTCCTGAGAGGCGCCGGGCCGCCCGTAGCCGATATTGTAGCGGATCGTGTCGTTGAACAGCACGGTGTCTTGCGGCACCACGCCGATGGCGGCCCGCACGCTGTCCTGCGCGACGTCGCGCACGTCCTGCCCGTCGATCAGCACGCGCCCGCCGGTAACGTCGTAGAAGCGGAACAGCAGGCGGCTGATGGTGGATTTGCCGGCCCCGGTGGGGCCCACGATGGCCAGCCGCTGTCCGGCCGGGATGACGAAATCGACGCCCTTCAGAATTTCGCGGTCGGGTCGGTAGCCGAAACGCACCTTCTCGAAGCGGACCTCGCCCGCCGGGCCATCGCCCAGATGCGCCGTCAGTGCCACGGCACCTGGCTTGTCGCGGACTTCCTGTTCCACGCGCAGCAGGGCGAACATCTGCTCCATGTCCACCAGGCCCTGCTTGATGGTCATGTAGACCATGCCTAGGAAGTTCAGCGGCTGGTAGAGCTGGATCAGGTAGGTGTTCACCAGCACGAATTTTCCGACTGTCATCGTGCCGCCGGACATCTCGCTGGCGGCCATCAGCATGATCGCGGTCAGGCCGATCGCGATGATCGCCGCCTGCCCGAGGTTCAGCATGTTCAAAGAGACCTGAACCCGCACCGCAGCGCGTTCATAGCGGGCCAGTGCCCGGTCGTAGCGTTCCGCCTCGTGGCCTTCATTGTTGAAATATTTGACGGTCTCGTAATTCAGCAGGCTATCCAGCGCCTTGGTCGAGGCATCATTGTCGGTGTCGTTCATGGTGCGGCGGTAGCGACCGCGCGCGCCGGCCAGCAATGTGGTGAAGGCGACATAGCCCAGCACCGCGACAAAGGTTACCGCCGCATAGCGCCAGTCGAACATGTACCAGATGATCCCGGTGACCAGGATCAACTCCAACGCGGTCGGCACCACGTTGAACACTGCCAGTCGCAGCACGGACTGCATGCCCTGCGTGCCGCGATCGATGATCCGCGACATGCCGCCGGTCTGCCGGTCCATGTGGAAACGCAGGCTGACGTCATGCAGATGGCGGAAGGTTCGCAAGGCCAGCAAGCGGACCGCGCGCTGCTGGACCGAGGCGAACAGTGCGTCGCGGATTTCCCCGAATCCAGCCCCGCCGACTCGTGCCAACCCATACGCGATGATCAGCGCCACCGGCACCGCCGCAATGGCCATGGCTCCCCCGGCTGTCCCCTCGGCAGGGACCAGAGCATCAACGGTTCGGCCGTATAGAATGGGCACATAGACCGTTGCCAGCTTGGCCAGCAGCATGAACAGGATCGCGATGACCACACGCACCCGGGCACCCGGGTTGCCGACCGGCCACAGATACGGCAGCAGCGACAGGACCGTCTGCATGTTGGAGCGCTGAACGTGCAGTGACGGCGGCGGCGGGGCCGCCTTGTCAGGCTGGTATCGTCTCATGTCCCGCATGTGGCATGATGACCGGAGATTTGAAAGGCGGAGCAGGTGGCGAACGAGACGCGTGTGCGAGGTTTCCATCGTCATATTGCGGCCTGCACCAACGCGGTCCTGCCGGGTGAGCGGCTGTCGTTCCATGTCGGAACGGGGCATGTGGGTTGGGTAAGCCGCGATCTGGCGGAGGCTCTGGCCGGGTTTCCGGTGATAACCATGACCGCGAGTCGCGTCACCTTGACCGATGGTACGGCATTGGCTGCCATCGCGCGCGATCTGTCGGGACAGGGTTTTTTTAACTGGCGGCGGGAGGCTTTCGACGTGCGCGCCGCCGCGGACGGTCCCGTACTGGCGCTGCTGGACCGGGGCGCCATCCCGGCATTCGGCGTGCAGGCGACCGGCGTCCATCTCAATGGCTTGGTGGAGTGTCCAGACGGCCCACATCTATGGATTGCGCGCCGAGCACGGGACAAACTGCTGGACCCGGGCAAACTGGACCATGTAGTCGCCGGCGGCGTCCCGGCCGGTCTGTCGCCGGCTGACACCTTGGTCAAGGAAGCGGCGGAGGAGGCCGCCATTCCGCCGGACCTCGCCGTACGGGCCACTCATGTCGGGGACATCGCCTATGCGATGGAACGGCCGGAGGGGCTGCGTCGCGACCGCTTGCTCTGCTACGACCTGACGCTACCCACGGATTTCGTCCCGCACCCGGCCGATGGTGAGGTTGAAGCCTTCGAACTCTGGCCGATCCGACGGGTTTGGGAGGCGGTGCGGGATACTGATGACTTCAAGTTCAACGTTAATCTGGTGTTGATCGACCTGTTCATCCGGCGTGGGTTGATCGATGGGACGGAGGCGGCGTCGCTGCGGCACGCCTTCCTGGACGGTGCGGCACTTGCCGACGGGCCGGGCGCGTAAGACCGGCCTATATCCCGACACGCTGATCGACGTCGGCGCCCTGCGTCCGGCCAAAGGCCCTCGGACGCGAAGCGTTCCGGCCTGACCCGGGACACTTGCGTATTCTAGGGCACCGACCCGCGCAAACAATTGCCGGGTATCCAGGCCGCAACCGACCGGGTCAGGGTCGGCTGGGCGGTCAATTCTCCGGTGGTGCGGCGGCGATGGGGATTTCCCTGGCCTCCGGCTGTTCGCCCACGCCTGGGGCGCGGTTGTCGTCGCCGTCTGGGTCCCCGCTATTTCCGCCGCCTGGGTCATCGCCGCCCTGGTAGGAGCGCCGTTGACCGCCGCCTTGCTGACCCTGGCCGCTTTGTTGACCGCCTTGCGGCTGGCTCTGCTGTGCCGCCTGGTTCATGGCATTGAGAATACGGAAATAGTGCTCCGCATGCTGGAAGTAGCCTTCCGCCATTACCCGGTCGCCGCTGCTGGTCGCATCGCGGCCGAGTTGCAGATACTTTTCAAACAGTTGCTGGGCAGTCCCGCGGACGCGCATGTCTGGACCACTGCTGTCGAAGACATGATTGCGGTTCAGGGGAACATTGCCGCTGGCATGATGGCGGACCGGTCCGCCTCCACCGCCGCCACCCCCGCCTCCACCTGGACGGTGATTGCGACCACGCATGCGTTTCATATTCATTCTGTTGCCGTCGTGCTTTCCCGTTGCGGGCAGCCAGCATCTCGCTGGGGCGTCTTGCGTCGGCGCCCCGAGAGGATTCCCACCCCCTGGCTAACCTAGATCAATCGACGTTGGTGCGGACCGATGCCGAATCCGCGTACGGCGGTATCGGACACCTGGAACCGGCCGCTGACGGCGGCTCCTGCCACGAATGCAAGGTAGTCTGCCTATCCCATTCTGCCAAACGGTTTTTTCATGGCTGGGCGGATCGTAATACGATCGCACGCGCTATTCCGGCGAGGTCGGTCCGGAACGAGACCGCGAATCCGTATGCCGGTGCCAATTCCCCCACTGGAACATCCTGACCGAGACCCAGTTCCAGTACCGCGGTCCCGCCTGGTGCCAGCAACGCGGGAAGGGCCGGGATGATCGTCCGATAGGCCGCCAACCCATCGGTTCCGCCATCCAATGCCAGGGTCGGTTCATGGCGGCCAACCTCCGGCATCAGGGTGGCGATTTCTCGCGTCGGGATATAGGGCGGGTTGCCCACGATCAGATCGAAGCGGGAATTGAGTGCATTGGCCCAGTCTCCGGCCAGAAAAGCGGCTCGATTTGCCAGACCGATTCGGGCTGCATTGGCGGCGGCGAGGGCCGCCGCCGCAGGGGCGCGATCCACACCGACCCCGAACGCACTCGGGATATCGTGCAGGATCGCGAGCAGCAGACATCCTGTTCCGGTGCCCAGATCCAGCACCCGGCAGAGGCCCTCGCGCCCATGCCAGGCCGCCAATGCTGCCTCGACCAGGGTTTCGCTGTCGGGGCGCGGGATCAGGGTGGCGGGTGAGACGGCCAGGTCCAGGCTCCAGAATTCTCGCCTGCCGACCAGATAGGCGAGCGGTTCATGGTTTGCGCGCCGACGCAACAGGGCATCGTAGGCGTCCGTCTCGATGCGCGCCGCCAGGTCACGGATCAGGGCAACGGGTTCGCATCCCAGAGCATGGGCCAGCAGGAGGCGGGCCTCGAGGCGCGGGTTGTCGATCCCCGCGGCATGCAAGCGGGTCGCCCCGTTGCGCAGGGCTTCGGCGACGGTCACGCGGTCCCTGCCACGCGGCACGGTGGCACGCGTCGCCTCCGTCGGATCTCGCCCATCGTCATGGTTGTGTCATTCGCGACCACGGTCACGGGGCGCCCGCATCAGGCCCAGGCTCGCCCTGTCAGACAACCACCAGGAAGCGGCATGACCGGTGTCCCACCCGCTCGGTCATTGCCTCGCACCACATCCGGCATTGGCGCTGCCATCACCCTTCGGCGGCCAGGCGGGCGGCCTGGTCCTCGGCGGTTAGGGCATCGACGAACTCATCCAGGTCTCCCGCCATGACGCGGTCGATCTTGTATAGGGTCAGGTTGATTCGATGGTCCGACACCCGGCCTTGCGGAAAGTTATAGGTGCGAATGCGTTCGCTGCGGTCGCCGGTGCCGACCTGCGATTTGCGGTCGGCCGCCCTGGTCGCATGCAGCGACGCCCGCTGCTGCTCATACATCCGGGCGCGGAGGATCTTCATCGCCTTGGCGCGGTTCTTGTGCTGGCTTTTTTCTTCCTGCATCGCCACCACGATCCCGGTCGGGACATGGGTGATCCGCACCGCGCTTTCGGTCTTGTTCACATGCTGCCCGCCGGCACCCGAGGCGCGATAGACGTCGATGCGAAGGTCGCCTTCGTCGATTTGCACGTCCACTTCCTCAGCTTCCGGCAGCACCGCCACCGTGACCGTCGAGGTATGGATCCGGCCCTGGCTCTCGGTCGCCGGCACGCGCTGCACGCGGTGCACGCCTGACTCGTATTTCAGGCGCGCAAACACGCTACGTCCGGTGATTTCCGCGATCCCTTCCTTTAGTCCACCAAGGCCGGTATCGACATATTCGAGGATTTCGAAGCGCCAGCCGCGCAGATCCGCGTATTTCTGGTACATCGCGAACAATTCCGCGGCGAACAACCCGGCCTCGTCGCCGCCGGCGGCGGGGCGGATTTCCAGAATGGCGGATCGGTCGTCCGCCTCATCCTTTGGAAGCAAAGCCAGCCGGATTTCGTGTTCCAGCGCCGGGATCTGGTCTTTCAGTTCATACAGCTCCGCCTCGGCCAACTCCTTCATTTCAGGGTCGGCGAGCATCGCTTGGGCGTCCATCTGGGCGCGTTCGGCGGCACGCAGGTCGCCAATGCGGGCCACCACCGGCTCGATATCCGACAATTCCCGCGACGCCTTCACATAGGCGTCGCCGGAGATGCCTTCCGACAGCATGGCCCGCAGCTCTTCGGCGCGGGCGGCGATCCGGTCGAGTTTCAGCGCCAGGGTCATGACAGGAATTCGGCGACTTTCGCGAGTGTCACCGCCTCTTGCGCGCCGGTTTGCAGGTTCTTGACCTGGGCGACACCCTTGGCGATGTCGTCCTCGCCCATGATCACCGCGGCGCGTGCGCCGATGCGGTTGGCGCGTTCCATCCGGCGGCGGAGATTGCCGCGATAGGCCATTTCGGCCCGCACCCCTGCCGAACGCAAGGATTGCAGCACGTCCAGCGCGGCTGCCTCCGCGGCATCGCCGATCGGCACCACCGCGACCGGGGCGGGGAGGGGGGGCGCCGCGTCCAACAGCATCGACAGGCGCTCGATTCCGGCGGCCCATCCCACGGCGGGGGTCGCCGGACCGCCCATCTCGGCCACCAGACCGTCATAGCGGCCACCGGCCATCACGGTGCCCTGGGCGCCCAACTGCGTCGTGACGAACTCGAAAGCGGTGTGGGAGTAGTAGTCGAGGCCGCGGACGATGCGCGGATTTTCCCGGAACGGCACGCCGAACTGGGTCAGGAAGCGCTGAACGCCGGCATAGAAGGCGGCGGCGCTGTCGGTGAGATAGGCGGCGATGGTGGGAGCGTCGGCGACGATGCTTCGGTCGCCCTCGTCCTTGCTGTCGAGGATGCGCATCGGGTTGCGCTCCAGCCGGTGCACGCTGTCCTGGGACAGGGATGGCTTATGGGCGGTGAAATAGGCAATCAAGGCATCGCGATAGGCGTGGCGGCTGTCGCGGTCGCCCAGCGTGTTCAGCTCCAGCACTGTGTCCTCGGCGACGCCCAACGCCTTCAGGATCGCCCAGCCGCAGGCAATGACCTCGGCATCGGCCAGGGGTTCGGCCGGGCCGATCAATTCCAGGCCAATCTGGTGGAATTGGCGGTAGCGGCCTTTCTGTGGCCGTTCGTAGCGGAACATTGGGCCGGCGTAGAACACCTTCTGTGGCAGCGACTGGGTCAGGCCATTGCTGACCAGGGCGCGACAGACCCCGGCCGTCCCCTCGGGCCGCAAGGTGACAAAGTCGCCGCCGCGATCCTGGAAGCTGTACATCTCCTTCATCACCACGTCGGAGGTCTCGCCCAGGGTGCGGGAGAATACGGTGGTGTCCTCAAAAATCGGTGTGGTCCATTCGTCGTACCCATAGATGGCAGCGACGCGCTGGGCGGTGTCCGCGACGTGGCGGTGCCGGCGTTGGTCGTCGCCGATCAGGTCACGTGTGCCGCGGACGGGTTGGAGGTCTGTCACGTGTGGTTCCCGGGGGTGATGATCGCCGGGAGGTTAGGGCAATCGGCAGTGGCGCGGAAGATCGCGCAGCGGGTGAGTTGGGGTCTGCCCAGTCGGCCCCGACATTTGTCGCAAGAATATCTACCGCGGCCGCAGGCGTAACGGGGCTTCGACATGGAGGTCCTAGACGGCCCGATTTCGAGCCGCCTGATCTCGCGCCTGTCGACCGCCTGACGGGTTGACCCGTCGACCCGGGATAAAGCGACACGACCAGCGCCGGATTGAACCGATGGGTGGCTCAGCCACATCGCAAGCGGGTCGATCGTCGCGGCGCTGGAGACACATGACGCGCCCTCGGATTCATGTCACAATACGGAACGATTCCTGGCCGCACCAATTCTTGGCCGAGCCAGGGCCGATCACGTCATGGGGAATGGGGCGGAGGGTCCGGTGGCATCGCTGTTGCGTCGCATATGGTTTACCCCGGCGGTGATCGGGCCCTTGCTGATTGCGCGCCATATTCATCGACATCGCCGGATCCCGCCATTGTGGGCGCCACGGGATTTCAATGACAAGGTACTCCATCGCCTGGTCTTCGATCGTCGTCCATTGCTCACCAAGGTTGTGGGGAAATTGGAGGCGCGGGAGCACCTTCTGTCGCGGACTGGCGATCCATCCTTGCTGATCGATCTGATCGGCACTGCCAGCAATGCGGCCGAACTCGCGGCGCTCGACTTGCCGTCGGCGTTTGTCGCCAAACCAAATCATCTCAGCGGGTTTATTCATATCCATCAAGGACCTGAACCGCCCCATCTGGATGTAATCGGTGCCAAACTGGCTGCCTGGTCGCGGCATGGCGGGTGGACCGAGTGGGCCTATGGTGGTGTGCGCCATATTTGTTTTATCGAACGCCTGATGCTCGACGGGGGCAGCATTCCCGACGACTATAAGTTCTGGTGCTACGACGGACGGGTGCATTACGTACAAGTGAGCACGACACGGTTCGAAGACCTCCGATGTGATTTTTTCCACCCGGACTGGACCTGGATCGACGGGATGTTCAGTTACCCGCCCGCGGACCGGCGACCGCCCCGCCCTGCTGGCGGAGATGTCAGCCCTGGCGGAGACCTTATCGAGCGGTCTCGATTTCGCCCGCGTCGACCTTTACGCGATCGACGGGCGGATCAAGCTGGGCGAAATCACCCTCTATCCGAACAGGGGATTGGGACCGTTCGATCCGCCGTCCCTGGGTGACATGTTTGGCGCGCCCTGGCGGCTGCCAAAATCTTGAGGGATACGAACGAAACCGAGCAGCCAGGTCCGCCAAGGGGTTGAGCGATATGAGCGCCGTCAGCGAGGGTCTCGATGCAGCCGGTCCTGGCAGTTGCGCTCGCGTTCAATGCGGCATTGACCGGTCGGGCGGGGTTGGTCAACGTCTTGTCTGACTCCTCTGTGCGGTGGCCGCGATGACCCGGATTGCGTTCGATATAGGCGGCACGTTCACCGATTTCGCGCTGCATGGCGCGGATGGCTCGGTCAAGATTTGGAAAGTGCCAACAACGCCTCGCGCGCCCGCCCAGGCCGTCGTGGCAAGCCTGCGGCAACTCTTCTCCGACCGCCAGCATGACCCCGCCGGGGTGGAAGAACTGCTTCACGCCACCACCATCGCCACCAATGCGATCCTGGAGCGCAAGGGCGCCCGGGTCGCCTTGATCACCACCGCGGGTTTCCGCGACGTGCTCCTGATTGGGCGGCAGAAGCGCTACGACACCAACAACCTGCATCTGGACAAGCCTCGCCCGCTGGTGCCTCGGCGCGACGTGTTCGAGGTCGACGAGCGTCTCGCCGCCGATGGGTCCGTGGTGCGAGCCCTGGACGAAACCGCGGCGCGCCGAGTGGCCCAAGCGGTTGCCGGCGGCTTTTATGATGCGGTGGCGGTCGTCTTCCTGCATGCCTACGCCGACCCGGTGCATGAACGCCGCATGGCGGCGCTGCTTGCCGAGGCGGCGCCCGACCTGCGTGTCTCGCTGTCGTCGGTGATCTCGCCCAAGTTCCGCGAATATGAACGCACCAACACCACCGTCGCCAACGCCTATGTCGCGCCCCTTGTCGCCACCTATGTCGATGCCCTGACCACGTCGCTCCGTGATCTTGGGATCACGTCCGACCTCTCGATCATGCAGTCGAACGGGGGGCTGGCCTCGCCCGATCTGGTGCGTGCCTATCCGGTGCGCATCATCGAATCCGGCCCGGCCGCGGGCGTGATGTTCTGCGCCGAGGTCGGCCGCGAAGAAGGCTACGACCATGTCATGACCTTCGACATGGGTGGCACCACCGCCAAGCTCGGCGCCATCGACGACGGAAGACCGGCAGTGACCCCGACCTTCGAGGTCGATGCCATCAACTACCGGAAGGGCAGCGGCCTGCCGCTGAACATCATGGCGGTCGAGTTGCTGGAAATCGGCGCCGGCGGTGGCAGCATCGCGCGCACCGGGATGGGGTTGATCCAGGTCGGCCCTGACAGCGCGGGCGCAGAACCAGGCCCCATCTGCTACGGCAACGGCGGCATCGAGCCGACCATCACCGACGCCAATCTCGTGCTGGGTTACCTCAATCCCGCCTACTTCAACGGCGGTGCGATGCAATTGGATGGCGCCGGGGCCGCAGTCGCGATCGAGAGCCAGATCGGCCAACCCCTGGGCCTGGATCGGCTGCAAGCGGCCTGGGGTATCCACTCGGTGGCCAATGCCAATATGGAGCGAGCGATGCGGATCGTCTCCATCGAGCGCGGTCGCGATCCTCGCCGCTACGCGTTGGTGGCGTTCGGGGGAGCCGGTCCCCTGCACGCCTGCCGCCTGGCGCGGGCGCTGGAAATCCCGCGGGTCATCGTTCCACGCGGGGCCGGTGTGGGTTCCGCCTTGGGGCTGCTGGTCGCGGAACGGACCTTCGATGTCGGGCTGACCCGCTTCGTGAGGCTGGATGACGCTGCGCTGCCGGTCATCGCCGCGATCTTCGCGGAACTGGAAGCCCGGGTGCGGGCGGAGGCGCGCCATCTCGGCGCTCCGGATGCGGTCAGCCTGCAACGCAGCGCCTCGATGCGCCATGTCGGGCAGGGGCATGAAATTCGCGTCCTGCTGCCCGACGGACCGACCGATACCGATTATGCCGCCGCGGTGTTGCAGGCCTTCACCGCCACGTATCGGCGCGAATTTGGCTACAACGACCCCGAAGCAGCCGTCGAGGCGACCGATTGGTATGTCGTCGCAACCGTCGCCAGTGACCGGCGCGATCGGGACTTGCGCCTGGAAACCACGGCCACCGGGCGCGATCCGGTGGTGGGGGAGCGCCTGGTCTATATGCCGGAGACCGGCGGCCTCGCGCCCTGCCGCATTCTGGACCGCTACGCCCTGACCCGTGAACACCGCTTCGTCGGCCCGCTGCTGGTCGAGGAGCGGGAATGCACCACCATCGTGCTGCCGGGCGATACGGTGTCTCTGTCGGCAGCGGGGAATCTGGTGATCGATATGCGGTCCGGCCCATCCGAGCACCCGATGGAGACAGATCGATGACAACCGTGACGCAGCGTGTGGACCCGGTGACCCTGACCGTCATCTGGAGCAGTCTGATCTCGGTCGTTGACGAAATGGGTGGGGCGTTGAAACGCACCGCGTTTTCCGAAGCGGTGCGGGAGGGTGAGGATTTCTCCACCGGCCTGTTCGACCGTCAGGGCCGGCTGATCGCGCAGGGCAATTTCACCCCGGGTCATCTCGGGTCGATGCCTTACGTTCTGCAAAATGTGATGCGCTACATCCCACTGGAAAGCTGGGCGCCGGGCGATGCGATCGCCACCAATGATGCGTTCCTGGGCGGTGGGCATTTCCCGGACATGTTCCTGGTCTCCCCGGTATTCGAGCAGGGCCGTCTGTTGGGCTTCGTCGTCAACACCGCACACCACGCCGATGTCGGTGGTGTTTCCCCGGGGTCGGAAGGCGTGCAGGGCGTGACCTCGGCCTTCATGGAAGGCATTCGCATCCTGCCGGTGAAGCTGATCCGCAACGACGCGTTCGATCCGGACCTGTTGCGCGTCATTCTGGGCAATGTGCGGCTGCCGGAGAAGATGCGCGGCGATCTGCTGGCCCAACGCAACGCCAATTTCGTCGGCGCCCAGCGTCTGCGCCGCCTGTATGCCGCCTATGGCGACAATCAGGTCACCCAGGCAATCGAGGAAATCCTCGAACGCTCGGAGGCTCGCGCCCGCGAACTGATCCGTCGCCTGCCCGAAGGCACCTACAGCTATGAGGACCAGTTGGACGATTACGGTCCCGGCACCGAGCCGATCCGTGTCGCCGTCGACGTCACTCTGAAGGACGGGGAGGCAACCGTCGATTTCTCCCGCAGCGGCGATGAGGTGCCGGCCGGGATCAACTGCTACATCAACTACACGCGCGCCTATGCCAGCTTCGCCATGCGGATTTTTGCCGGCATTGACGTGCCGAACAATGCCGGCGCCGAACGGGTGATCAAGACGGTGGCGCGGGAGGGCAGTTTCTTCAATGCCCGCTACCCCGCGCCCGGCGGCGGACGCGCCTCGGTGCAGGTGCGGATTTTCGATGCGATCAACGGCGCGATGGCGCAGGCGATCCCCGAACGTGCGATGGGTGCCTTCACCCATTGGGCCAACCCGAAATTCGGCGGTTTCGATCGCGCCACCGGAAAGTCGTGGATCATGTATGACCTGGTCCTGGGCGGTTTCGGCGGGCGGTCGAACAAGGACGGGGTCGAGGCGATGTGCCCCGTCTTCAACTGCGCCAATGTCCCGGTCGAGGTGCATGAAACCAACAATCCGGTCCGCATTCACCGGTTGGAACTGATCCAGGACACCGCCGGAGCCGGTGAGCATCGGGGTGGCTCCGGCATCCGCAAGGATGTGGAGATGCTGGCCGACGACGTGACCGTCACCTTGCTGGGGGACCGTCATCTGAATGCGCCCTATGGCCTGTTTGGCGGACAATCCGGCGCCCGAGGGCGGACGGTGCTGATGCGCGATGGGGAGGAACTCGACCTCGGCTCGAAGGAGGTCCGCAAGTTGCGCCGGGGCGACGTGGTCAGTTTCCGCCTGGCGGGTGCGGGCGGTTACGGCGATCCGGCGCTCCGTGATCCCGCGAAGGTGCGCGACGATGTGCAAGATGGGTTTCTCAGTGCCGAGAATGCGCTGTCGATCTATGGTCCGGCGGCGCGGAACGGCTCGGATTGACACTGAGCTTGTGTGAGGAGGAGACAAAGGGGGCGGCTGATGTGCGGGCCGTGCCGGCGTAGGGCCGCCGCGGTCCGGAATGTCAAATCGTTTCCGCGTTTTTCTCCTGTCCGCGTTGGCCCCACGGCGTAGCGCGCAGGTCACGCCGGGTTCCCGTAAAAATCAGATCCGGATGCGGGCTTGCGATCGAATCCGGCGGCCAACCGGGGTCACTGTTATTTTGATGTTATACTACCGTGATCGTGATTTATGTCATCGAAAAGCACCGACACATCCGCAAGGATGCGTGTGAAATTCATCACCTTTCTGTAATCCGCGGCCATGCTATTCGGTTTTACACGTGGAACAAGATGTGCAAATAGGACAACCTCGACGCTGGATATAACGGTCGGCTCCAACGATGCCGTGGTGGTGATCGGCCGGCGTGACAACTGAATGGGTCCGAGACCGACCGGCTGCCTGACAGGGTGGTCCCGGGTGTCGGGCGAGGGAGCGGCCATGGGCCGGACGGCAAGATAAACAGGGGCAATTGGGGGGTGACATGACACTTGGCTGGCCAAGGTTCATCCTGATCGATCCGAGCGAAGATTACCGTCAGTCGTGGGACATCACCGCCCGCGCGCTCGGCCTTACCATGCGCGCGATGCAAGCCATCCCCAGCGTTGCCAGCCCCGGACAGGACCGCGTCCGGCTGGTCGTCATCCGTTCGGCGGCTCCCTCCGAACAGACGATGCGCCGGGCCCGCGGCGCCTTTCCGGCGGCCCGCATCGTCGCCTCTGGCCCGGCGCTGTCACCGGCCGCCGTGGTCGAGGCGTTTCGTGCCGGTGCCGACGATTTCGTTTGCAACGAGACCGATCCCGCCGAACGCGCGTCCCTGCTGCACCGTTACCTTGTGAGCGATACCGCGGCCGAACCAGGCGCACATCGCGGGGAACCGTCTGACGATCACGGCGGCCTCGCCGGCACTAGCGCGACGATGCGCGATCTGCGCGGCTTCATCCGCCGCCTGGCCTCCAGCAGCGCCACCGTCCTGATCACCGGGGAGACCGGCACCGGCAAGGACTGTGCCGCGGTACTGCTGCACAAGCTCAGCCGGCGGAACAAGGGCCCGCTGGTCGCGCTGAACTGCGCCGCGATCCCCGAGGCGCTGCTGGAAGGGGAGTTGTTCGGCTATGAGCGCGGTGCCTTTTCCGGCGCCCACGCCGCTTATCCCGGCAAGCTGAAACTCGCCGACGGGGGCACCTTGTTCCTGGACGAGATCGGTGAACTCAGCCTGACCGGCCAGGCCAAGGTGCTGCGCGCTGTCGAAACCCGCGAAGCCTATCGCCTGGGCGCCCGCACGCCGACCCGTTTCGACGTGCGCATCATCGCCGCCACCAACCGCGACCTGACAGTCGAAAAGGACACCGGGCGGTTCCGGGAAGATCTGTTCTACCGGCTGGCCGTTGCTCAGTTGCGCATGCCGCCGCTGCGCGACCGGCCGGAGGACATTGCACCGATCGCGTATCACCTGTTGCACGAGTTGACAGACATGGCGGGACAGGACGCGCCGCGGATCGACGATGCCGCGATGCACGCCCTGGCAGCCTATCGCTGGCCCGGCAATGTTCGGGAACTGCGCAATGCGCTGGAGGTTGCGATGGTCAGCGCGGATACCGGTCGGATCCGCTTGCGTGACTTGCCGGCTGGCATTGCCGCCGGCGGTGTGCTGCCCCCCAAGCCAGCAGACGAGCGGGCCCGCCTGATCGAGGTGCTGGCGCGGACCGGGGGCAACAAGAGCCTTGCGGCTCAGGCTCTGCAATGCTCGCGCATGACGCTGTATCGCAAGCTGGCCCGCTATGGCCTGAACGATGAGGCCGAGCTGTCTCGCTCTGGTGTCACATCGGAGCAGGAACTGTCACCTGGACTGTCACATATATTGTAACAGCCACCCCGCGCTCGGACGGAAATAGACATTTTTTCAACACTTTAGAATATTGGCCCGTTTCCTGCGTTATTGCCCTCACCGGACATCGATCCGGGCTCCAGCGGGACAACACGCATGGGATCGAAGGGTGGGAACGATGATGATGCCGAGGAAAGGGCAGGGCCGCCGGTGCGGCGCTATGCCAACCACCTCGCGATCGAATTGTCCCTGTCCGAGGTGGAGTTCCAGTTCGGCCAGCGCAGCGGTCCCTACGCGGCGCCACTGATCCATACTCTGGTGGTCAGCAGTCCGGTGCATCTGGTGACATTCGGACGCGCCATTCAGGCTACCATCGCCCGCTACGAAACACGGTTCGGCCGCATCCCCGATGGGTCCGATCCGTCCCCGGGCGGCTCGCAAAATCCCCCAACCGGCGAAACGAGGCAATAGGCATGGCAGGCCTTGCCGCGGGCAATCAGAT
>Ga0209514_10001427_pt1 | contig 41328 bp, 35 predicted proteins | sample Subgrocontami58m_FD_187452 | JGI IMG/M metagenome (GOLD analysis project Ga0209514, IMG submission 187452) | Subsurface groundwater microbial communities from S. Glens Falls, New York, USA - GMW37 contaminated, 5.8 m (SPAdes) (version 3) | ecosystem: Environmental > Aquatic > Deep subsurface >...
CCGTGGCCCGCGCAAAATTGCAGAATGAGGTCAAGGCCGCAAACGCCAAGTCCGCCGAATTGGCGCAGCAGCTGGGCGAAGCGCAAGCGATGAAAGTCCTGCTTGGCAAGGTGCAGCCTCAGCTGAGCGCGATCCTCGAGGCTGCCGGCAATGCCAAAGCGGGCAAGCCCGAGGCGCGCGCCGCTGCGCTCGCCGGCCTCGGCGTGATCGGACAGATCACCCACGGCGCGGGCAACGCGGGCGCGCTCGCGTTGCTGGATCGCGCGCTTGTCATCGACAAGGGCAATTGCGTCGCCGGCCTCGCCGTCAACCTTGGTGGCGTAAAGAAGATCGATGTCACACCGGATTGCCAGGCGTTTTTGCCGGTCGCAGGTCCGGCAAGCGAGGCGAAGCCCGCAAGCGGCGCGACGCCGGCCGCGGCGCCCGCGGGCGATGCGGGAAAATCCGCCAAGACGCCAGGTTGAGGGTAGCGGCAATTTAACTAAGCAACGCGGTTTTTGGTTATGATCACGTTGGCAGAGGCTATACCTATTCCTAAAATAATTGCCAGGAGCGCTTCGCCTTCGAAGCGTCAAAGCCCACCCATACGATGATCGCAAACCTGTTTTCGCGCGCCCCGCTGCATCAGCACGCCGACCCGGCGCAGCGCGTGCTCGGCATTGCCGAGTTGCCGCCGGAATCGGACGAGCTCGCGCGTCTGCTCGCGACAGACCCCGCGTCCGAAGTGCGCATTGCTGCGGCGCTGCGCTGCGCCGATCCGGCGGTGCTCGCCGCCGCGCGGGAAGCCGAAGCCGATATCGCGGTGCGTAATGCCATCGAATCCGCGCTGGGCGATGTCCTGGCGCAGACCGATGACGCTGCGCGCGCGCGCATGTTGCTCGAGGCGGATCAGTGTACCGATGCGGTCCGCGCCGAGGTTGCGCGCCGCACGCGCGACACGGAGCGTCGCCGCATCGCCATCGCCGCCATGCGCGATGAAGCAGCGCTGGTCGGACTTGCGCTTCTCGCCGAACATGCGGAGACGCGCATGGCGGCAGCCGAACGCGTGTTCACGCGCGAGGGATTGCGCAAGCTCGCCGATGCGGCGAAGAACAAGGATCACGGCGTGGCCAAGCATGCGCGCCAGCGCATCGATGCGTTGAAAAGACGACAGGAGCACGAAGCTGAAGCCGACGCGGTCATCGCGCAACTGGAAGCGCTGGCGGTCGAACCCGGCCCCATACTGACCGCGGTGATCGAACTCAACCGCCGCTGGCAGGTGCTGGATCTTGCCGGCGATGCGCCGCGCCTCGGCCGCTGCGACGCGGCGCGCCAGGCGATCCAGTCACGCTTCGAGCGTGAGCAGGAGGAGCAGCGTGCACGCGCGCAATACGAGCGCAGGCTGGGCGAATGGACCGCAGCGCTTGCGGGCGCGGCGCCTGCCACGGCCGATGCGTTCGAAGCGATGCGCGCGGAACTCGCGGCGCTGCGCGCGGAGGCGCAAGCGCGCGGCGACGGCGCAGCGCTTTCGCGGATGGACGAGGCCGAAGAGCGCATCGCATTGTGGGAGCGCGAGCGCCATGCGCTTGCCGCTGCCGAGGCGCTGGTGGTCGAAGCCGAGCAGCTGGCTGCCGGAACCTCCATCGACCACGCCGAACTGCCTACACGCTGGCAAGCGCTCCCCCGAACGATACGCACCGCGGACTACACCCGGCGCTTCGAGGCGGCGATGACGATAGTCGAACAGCGCCGCCTGGCTCAAGTCCAGGCCGCGCTGCAGGAGACGACTGCCGTGCGTCAGCAGGTCCATGCCCTGCTGCACACGGCCGAACTGGCACTTGCGGCAGGGCAGGTACAGGCGGCGCGCGTCGCAGCCGACGAGATCAAGGCGCTGAAGATGGGCGCCGGTCAATTGCCCAAGCCCACCACGCAGCGGCTCGGCCGCATGGTGCAGCAGCTGTCGGAGCTCGAACGCTGGGAGTCGTTCGGTCAGCAAAACGCGCGTCTTCAGCTGTGCGAGCGGGCGGAAGCCGCGGCGAAGCTGACTCTGGATGCGCCGCAACTCGCGCTCGAAGTGCAGAAGCTGCGCAGCGAATGGAAGGCGCTCGACCAGCAGCACGCGGGCGTACCGAAGGCCTTGTGGGAGCGTTTTAACGGCGCATGCGAAAGAGCGTACGCGCCGGCGGCCAAGCATTTCGCCGAACTGGCCGCGCGCAAAAAGGATGCACGCAAACGGCGCGAGGATTTCATCGCAGCGGCTGCGGCACACGCGCAGGTTCTGCTCGCAGAGCCGCGCGACTGGCGTGCAATCGAGCGCTGGCTGCGCGACACTGATCCCGGCTGGCGCGAGGGCGATCTGGGCAGCGTCGATCCTGGCGTCTGGAAAAAACTCGATCAGCGCTTCAAAACCGCGCTCGCGCCGCTGCGCGACGCGTTGGCGGCTGCGCGCGATCGCGCCAAGGCGGGCCGTCAACTCTTGATCGACGAGGTGACGGCGCTGTCGTCGAAGGCCCTGGAGCGCGAGACGCCGTCGCAAGTCAAGGCGATTCAGGTGAGGTGGCAGACGCAGGCAAAAGAACTGGCGCTCGCACAGCGCGACGAGCGTGAGCTGTGGAACAAGTTTCGCGCCGCGTGCGATGCCGTGTTCGAGGCGCGCCAGAGCAAGCGTAAAGAGGAGGACGGTCGCAAGAATGAACACCGTCACGCGCTGCAGGAACTGTGCGCACAGGCTGAGCAACTCGCGCTCGCGGCGGACAAGGACGATCAGGAGCTGCGCCGCGCGCTAAGGGACCTGCAGGAACAATGGAAGCAAAAGGCCGACAAGTCCGACCCGGAGTTGCGCAGTATCGAAACGCGCTTTGCCAAAGCCAAGGTCGCACTGGAGGCGACGCTGGCCTCGCGCGCCCGCGCGCGCGAGACAGCGGTGTGGCAGACCCTGGCGGCGAAAGAACGCCTGTGCGAGGAGCTGGACTGTCTGCTGCGCTCCGATCCTCCCCCGGAGCAGGCGCAGACACAATCGGCGCTACTCGCACGATGGGCGGGGTTGCCCGCATTGCCGCCTGCTTGGGAAAAAAAATTGCTGGCGCGGCGCGATGCCGCGCTCGGCGCCTTGAACGAGGCGGCCGCGGCAGGGGACTACCGCGCACGCATGGAACGCGGCGCCAAGGCACGCCGCGAAGGACTGCTCGAACTCGAATTGCAGCTGGGAATGCAAAGCCCGCCCGAGTTGCAGACGCAACGCCTCGCATTGCAGGTGAGGCAGTTGCGCGACAAGTTCAAAAGTGCGGCAACCGCGAACAGCGGCAGCGCAGGCGAGCGCCTGCTCGCATGGTGCGCGCAACCGGGTGTTGCCGATGCGCTCGACCGGCAGCGCTGCGAGCGGATATTTTCGAGAATCGAGCAGGCGCGCTGAGCGCCAGAACGACGCCTCTACCGCAGACGAGCGCCGCTAGCGCGGCTGCTTCTGCGCCTGCAGGAACTCCTTGTACTTCAAGTCCTCGCGCATCAGGTGCTCAACCAGCGACTGCTTGATCTGGAGGCCTTTCAGCGCCCAGACGAAGGAGAGATCGGACTCCTGGAATTCCTTCATCATATGGTTGAACTTCGCCATGAGCTGGGCGTGGCGTTCGGCGTGAGCCGCTGCTTCCGGGTATTTCCATTGTTCCAGCAGTTGCTGTTCATGCTCGAAATGACGCGCCGCTTCCATCTGCATGAGGTTCATCAGGTGCTCGACCGTCGACTTGTCTGCAGCGTCGATGATCGCCTTGTTTACGTCGTTGACGCGCGCGATGAATTGCCGATGCTCTTCGTCCATTTCGGGCACATCGACAGACAAGGCGTCGTTCCACGCAATTTTCCATTCGGCTTTATCCAACGTGTGTCATCCTCCTGCCGGGGTCGATGTCAATACGATTCCGGAAACCGGTCCGGTGCCGATCATTCGGGCCGATTCCCGAAGAGGCGGATAGCCTCAGTCTTCCAGCGTGAAGCCTATCTTGATCGTCACCTGCCAATGCGCCACTTTTCCCTCTACCACGTGACCGCGCGTCTCGACCACCTCGAACCATTGGATATTGCGCAGCGTCATGGAAGCCTTGGCGATAGCGGTGCTTATGGCATCCTCGATATCCTTGGTGGATGACCCGGTAAGCTCGACTTGCTTGTAGACATGGTAGGGCATGTTGTTCTCCTTGGGAAAGAATTGCGGTGTGTCAGCCGCTGACCTGCAACATAACGCGGAGCAACGCAGGCCAGTCTGTATACTACATTCATAGTGCGCATTTAGGACGTGATCTCAACGTCGCGCGGTAGCGGCGCCGCAGGGGGGCGATAACCGGTTCGCATCGCGGCGGCGCGGCGGCGACATTGCCCAATGTTTCATCGCCCCCGATCTTTCCCGGTATTTTCGGGGCGCGCGAAACGGAAGTTGCGAACAGTCCACAAGCTTATCCACAGTTTTTGTGGATAAATCGCGTGCTGCATAGTTTGGTGCGCTGAGCGCAACCCGCGCTGATCCGCCGGCTCGGCATCGGCTGCGGTACTATTCGTGTCTATAACCAAGCGAGAGGATGCACCCTCGCGCTCCCCTAGATCAGCCGGTAACAAAATGACTTTTGTTACCGGTTTATAACGCGTCGACATATCGCGTTTGGTAATGGAAATGGTTGTCAACTCGACAGCGCGCCCGGAATTGCGCCTACTCACCGGCCACCGCAACCGCCCCTTGTCGGCAGGCGCGGCGATGCTCGCGCTCATGTGTGCCCTAGCCGGTCCGATCGGTGCTGACGCGCAATCCGCCCCGGATCTCGGGTTCACGACGAAGGTGAGCGCCGCGCTGATCACCGAGTTCATGCAGAAATTCACCGCGGCGGCGCGCGAACGTTTATCCCGCTGGATGAATTTTGCCGCGGCGCAGAAGGCAAATCCATTCATGCAGCGGCTCGATGCGGCGAAAGGGCGCGAAGCCGGCGTGCTGCAGGCGGTCAACGACCAACTCAACCGCATCCCGTTTCTGACGGACCAGGCCCATTGGGCCCAGGATGATTACTGGGCAACGCCCGCCGAGTCGGTCGCGAGCAATGGCGGCGATTGTGAGGATTACGCCATTGCAAAGTACTATCTGCTGAAGGAGCTGGGCGTGCCGCTCGCGCGGCTGCGCATTACCTACGTCAAGGCGCTCAAGATCGACCAGCCGCACATGGTACTCGCCTACTATCCGCGCCCCGACGCCGAGCCGTTCGTTTTGGACAACCTCGATCCGCGCGTGCGGCCCGCTTCCGAGCGGTCCGATCTGGTGCCGGTCTACAGCTTCAATGACGACGAGCTGCAACTCGTGCAGAGCAGGCTGAAGGGCAAGCCCGCGCAGATCCGCCTGTGGCTCTCGCTGCAAGAGCGGCTGGTCGCGCAGAGCAAGACCTGAGAACAAGGACGTATCGAACCATGACGCTCACCCGCCAGCTCCTCGTCGGCATCACCGCCGCCTTCATCGCCCTGCTGCTCGGCATCGAGGCAATCTACGTCACCAATGCACGGCACCACCTGGAAGCGCAACTCGATTCCCACGCGAACGAAGCCGCGACGTCCCTTGCCCTCAGCATCGGCGCCCAAATGCAGAGCATGGATGTCGCGCTCGTGAACACCATCGTCAATCCTGTGTTCGATCGAGGACAATTCGCGTCGATCGAGGTAAAGGCGGCCGATGGCAGCAGCGCGTTCGTGCGTCGGCTCGAACGCGCGGACCTGTCACTGCCCGCGTGGTTCATCCGCTTCGTCGCCTTCGATTCACCGACGGGACAGTCGCTGATCAGCGCCGGCTGGCGCCAAATGGGCAAGGTAATCGTGCACGTGCACCCGCAATACGCCTATCAGCAGCTGTGGGAAACGGCGCTCGCCACGCTGACCTGGCTGGCCCTGCTGTTCGCGCTGGCGCTCGTGGCGATGCGCATCCACCTGACGGGCATCCTCAAGCCGCTGCGCATGATCGAGGACGCGGCCGTCGCCATCGGCAACCGGGAATTCGTCTCCATCGATGTCGCGCCGCGCGCACGCGAACTGGCGCGCGTCACGCGCGCCATCAACAGCCTTTCCTCAAAGATACGCGACGCCATCAGCCAGGAGACGGCGCACGCGGAGCGCTTGCGCCGCGAGGCATTCGAGGACTCGATGACCGGCCAGCTCAACCGGCGCGGCTTCGACAACGCGGTATCCGCGGCGCTCGCCAAGAGCGCGGAGGTGCATTCCGGCGCGCTAGCGCTGTTTGCGCTCGGCGGCCTCGATGAAATCAATCGCGCCCTGGGCCTGACGAAGGGAAACGAGGTGCTCAGACAATTCGCCGACGCCCTGGCGGCTCCCGCAGCTGGCGTCACTGCGCTCGTCGGCCGCTGGCAGGGGCCCACCTTCGCGGCGTTCATCGCCAATGGAACGCGCGAGGCCGCCACCGTCTGGGCGGATGGCGTGTGCAGGTCCGTCATCGCGGCACTGCGTGCAGCGGGCCTTTCGCAAAGCGTCGGGATCTACGCCGGCTTCGCGCATTTCTCAGTCGGGGAGGCCACGCTCGCGGCACTGAGCAAGCTGGCGGAAGCCGCTCTGGCGCAGGCCGCAGTGCGCGGGAGCGGCGTGCAAAGCGTGGAATTGGAGGCGGCGGGCGCGCAGCATCCGGACATGAAGAGCGAAATCGAGTCCGCCATGTGCGGCGGACGCGTGTCGTTGCTGGCGCAGAAGGTCGCTTCGATTCCGGATGACAGTGTCATGCAGTTCGAATTTCTCGCGCAGCTCGTCGACAGCCGTGGCCAGGCGATATCCGCGGGGGCTTTCGTGCCGGTCGCGAGCCTGCATGGATTATTGCCCGCGCTCGACCGGCGCGTGGTGGAGCTTGCACTCGCAGCGCTTGCGCGTGCAAAGACTCTGCCGAGCATCGTGAGCGTGAACGTAGCCATGCAGTCGATACTCGATGCGGGGTTCCGTTCGGGGCTGCAGCGGCTGCTCGCGGACAGTCCGCGCGAGGCGCAACGCATGGTGTTCGAAATGACGGGCGCGGCGGCGAGCAAATCGCCCGAAATAACCAAGGGCTTCGCGCGCGAGCTGGCCGGCCTTGGTAGCCGGCTCGCGCTCGACAACTTCGAGATGGACCGCTATGCGCTCGCGCTAGTGCATGATCTGATGCCGGCCTACGTCAAGCTTGCGCCAGTCTTCACGCGCGAGATCGGGGCGCAGGACGATGTTCGCTTCGTGCTCGAGGCGATGCTGCGCGTGTTCCGGCCGCTGGAAATACCACTTATCGCACAAGGCGTCGAAGATAGGGCGCTCGTCGCGCTCCTGGCCGAGATTGGCGTCGCGGGTTATCAGGGATTCGCCCTCGGCAGGCCAGAGCCGCTCGCAGAATAGATTTCGCCAACAAGGATCATTACCATGCGTATCGCAATCATCGGATCGGGACCTGCGGGCTTCTATGCAGCAGAGGCGCTGCTCAAGCGCGCGGGCGCTGCAGTCGATGTGGACATGTTCGAGCGTCTCCCAACTCCGTATGGACTGGTGCGCGGAGGCGTCGCCCCCGACCACCAGAAGATCAAGACCGTGGCCCGCATATTCGCGAGCACCGCGGCGCGCCCCACATTCAGGTTCTTGGGAAACGTGCGGCTCGGGCAGGACCTGACGGTGGAGGATTTGCGAGAGCACTACCATCAGATTGTCTACGCCACCGGCAACGAGGCCGACCGGCGGCTCGGCATTCCGGGCGAAGGCATGGTGCGCTGTACGCCGGCGACGGTCTTCGTGGGCTGGTATAACGGGCATCCGGATTATCGCGAGGCACGGATCGATCTATCGGTGCGTCGCGTCGCGGTGGTGGGCAACGGCAACGTTGCCGTCGACGCTGCGCGCATGCTGCTGCGCACGCCCGCCGAGCTCGAAAAAACGGACGTCGCCGCACACGCGCTCGAAACGTTGCGCAACAGTCAGGTGCGCGAGGTCTTCGTTCTCGGCCGGCGCGGGCCGGCGCAAGCCGCGTTTTCGCCGGCCGAACTCAAAGAGCTCGGCCAGATGGAGGGGGTGGATCCGGTCATCGCGCCGGACGAGCTTGCGCTTTGCGCCGATACGCAACCCACAGGCAACACGGAAAAAGACCGCAACCTGCAATTGCTGCGGTCCTTCGCCGCACGCGAGGCGCGCGCGCATGCGAAAAAACTGCACTTCCGCTTCCTCGTATCGCCCACCGAAGTCGTCGCCGACGCCGCAGGCGCCGTGGCGGGCTTGCGTCTTGCGAAGAACCGCCTTGAGGCGCGTCCCGACGGCACGTTCGCCGCACGCGCCACCGGCGAACTCGAAGTTCTCCAAGTCGGGATGGTATTGCCTGCGGTCGGTTATGCGGGCGAGCGCATCGCCGGTGTCCCGTATGACGAGAAAGCGCAGGTTATTGCCAATGAAGACGGGCGGGTCGTCGACCCCGTCAGCCGCGCCGTAATTGCCAATGAATACGTCGTCGGCTGGGCGCGCACCGGGCCGCAGGGACTGATCGGCGAGCACAAGCGCGCGTCGGCGGATGTCGTTGCGCACATGATCGCCGATGGCGCCGCGCTCGCGGCGCGCACACTCCCCGAACGCGATGCGATCGTTTCTTTGCTGCGTGAGCGCGGTGTGCGCCCCGTCTCGTTCAGCGACTGGAAGCAGCTTGACGAAGTGGAGGTGGCGCGCGGCACGCGGCGCGGCGCCCCGCGCGACAAGATCGTCGATGTCGAGGCGATGCTCGCGATTCTTGGGCAAACCTGAAGCGCGCCGACCGGCGCTGTACGATCATGCAAGGGCGGCCGCAGCCCCGAGCTCGATCGCAGTCTGATCGCGCAGGCGGCTACTGTTGCGCACTATCCGGGCGCATTTCCCCGGTGCGCACCCACACACCCCGCCCGTCGCAACGCAGCAATTCGCTGCCGCTCAGGACATACGTGCCGATCGGATACGCGGTATCGTTGAAATAGCAGCTCTACGGCACATGCGTGAACATCGTATAGAGCGTCAGCATGATCTCGATCACGATCAGAATTACGATGGACCATTCAAGGCGCAAGGAACGCTTGCTGTGCAGCAGTTCGACCAAAGTGTGAACCGTGCGCGATATCAGGTTCAGCTTGTGTTCCAGCGCCGCATACCTTTCGCGGATCTCGAATTCGCCCTCCATGCGCAGGAACAGGGCCTCGAGATCCGGGTGATCCCAGAGTGTGTCGGGCTTTTCGCTGATCTCCACGCGGCCGACCATCACCTGCTCGGTGAGCAGCATTGCGCCGATGTGTTTAAGCATTGCGGAAGACTTGCCGCTGATTCGGCCGTGACGCTCGAGATCGCGCGCGAGCGGTTCGATGCGGTCGAAATCCTGGGCTACGCGCGACTCGTACATCGCGAGCGTCACGCTCTTGGAGAGGACCGAGGCGACGATCTGCAGGCGTTCAACCGACATGGTTGCGAAAAGGACGACGTCGCCCTGCATACCTTCACGGATCGACGGGTCTATCGTCACCGCAATGACTTCGGTCTCCGGCTTTTCGTAGCGGTTCCCTGTCAACGCGAGCAGTCGCGCGAGGAACTGATCTTGCGCAGCAGCTGGAACGTCGAACAGAACCACGGCGCCGTAGCGAAACAGCACGGCGACACCGCCGCCGGGGACCGCTACGGTCAGCGGGTTCCTGGCGAGGATGTCCCCTGCGAGACGGGTGCGCAGGTCGATGCGCTCGCCAAGGAGCATCGCCCTCGCGCTGAAGTTGCCTTGCGGAAGAACGGTTGACGGGGCCATGCGCAAAGAGCCGGTTGCCGGAATATTTGGACAATATAGTCCTTGGCGGCGCGGCTTGCTCGCCCGGGCGCGTTCCTTGACCAAAACCAGTCTAGGCGGGAGACGGGTGGGTAATTTAACTTTGGTCAATGTCTCACAACGGCCGGCGTCGCCATTGACCGTCCGTGTGCGCCTGGGTTCAAGAGAAAAGTCACGTGCCGCTTATTGCCGCGGATGTTGCGCAAAGTCAAACGTCAGCTCACGCACGCCCCGGACAATATGCAAAAATATTCAAACGAACTGCAGCGCAGGAGTAAACGCCATGGCCCTGAACCAGACCCAGTTGACGAAGTTGAAGCGTGAGCTCGACAAGCTTTATGCCGCTTTGCTCGAAGAGGTGCGCGACGCGCTGGAGAAAAGCGAGAATCAGCAGTACGTGGAATTGATCGGCAGGGAACCTGCAGACAGCGGCGATATGGCCACCAGCGATGAACTGGCCGATCTCAATCTTACGATCATCGATCGGCACGTCGCGCAGATCCGCGACATCGAGGCAACGCACGCGCGCATCAAGGACGGCAGTTTCGGCGTCTGTATCGATTGCCGCGGCGAGATCGGTTTTGAGCGCCTGCTCGCGTACCCAACCGCGAAGCGGTGCTTTACCTGCCAGAGACAGCACGAAAAAACCTTTGCCGAGAGGGCGACCCCGACGCTCTAAGAGGTCATAACAAAAAGTCATTTTGTTATGGCCCGGTCTAGGGGAGCACGAGGGGATGTATCCCCTCGTTTCGTTACAGACTCTGAACCAGAGGAAGGCGCCGCCCGACCGTGCGCATCCACAGCCTCACTGCCGAGCAGGCGCTCGCCAGCCTGAAGACTTCGTCCGCCGGACTGGCGGCTGCAGAAGCGGCGCGCCGGCTGGCGGAATTCGGTCCGAATCATGTGGAGGAAGTGGAGCGCGAGCATCTGCTGCTCGGATTTGCGCGCGAGTTCACGCATTTCTTCGCCCTCATCCTGTGGCTGGCTGCAGCGCTCGCCTTCGTTGCGGAGCATTACCAGTCAGGCCAGGGGATGGCGCGGCTTGCGATCGCGATCGTCGGCGTCATCCTCGTCAACGGCGTGTTCGCGTTCTGGCAGGAGCACAAGGCTGAGCGCGCGCTGGCCGCGCTGCGCCAACTGTTGCCGCAGAAGGTGAAGGCGCTGCGTGGCAGCGAGATCGCGCACATGCTTGCCAGCAATTTGGTGCCGGGCGATATCGTGCTGATCGAAGAAGGAGACCTGGTTCCGGCCGACTGTCGCGTGATCGAAGCCTTCGGTTTGCGCGTGAACGCCGCCACCATTACCGGAGAATCGTTGCCGATGGCGCGTAACGCCGAAGCGAGCGGCGAAGACGCAGTGCTGCTCGCGAAGAACCTACTGCTCGCCGGCACTTCGGTCGTTTCGGGCCAGGCTCGCGCTGTGGTGTACGCGACGGGCATGCACACCGAATTCGGCAAGATCGCCCATCTCACCCAGACGGCAGGGGCGGTGATGTCGCCGCTGCAGCGCGAGATCGCGCGACTCTCGCGCATCGTAGCCTTGCTCGCCACCGGCATCGGCGTCGTCTTCTTTTGCATCGGGCAGGTAGTCGGAATGCCGTTCTGGGGGAATTTCTTGTTTGCGATCGGCATTATCGTCGCCAACGTGCCCGAGGGACTGCTCCCCAGCGTAACCCTGGCGCTCGCCATGGCCACGCAGCGCATGGCAAAAGCGAAATGCCTTGGTGCGCCACTTGCCCGCGGTTGAGGCGCTTGGATCGACCACGGTAATCTGCTGCGACAAGACGGGAACGCTGACGCAGAACCGCATGTCGGTGTTGTGTGAGACGCCCGAAGGACGCATGCTGTTCTGCAAGGGCGCGCTGGAGACCGTAATGTCGGCCTGCGATTGGGTGCAGTTCGACGCAGGCGTCGCGCCGCTCGATTCCGCCGCGAAGACGCGCCTGTTGGCGGCACAGGATCAGATGGCCGAGGCCGGGCTGCGCGTGCTCGCTTTCGCTCATTGCGCGATCGCAGACGGATGCCCGGTTGCGGAGCGCGGCATGACATTCGCTGGCTTAGTCGGCCTGGAAGACCCGCCGCGGCCAGAGGTGCCGGCTGCGATCGCGCGCTGCGCCGCGGCCGGCATACGCGTCATCATGGTAACCGGCGATCACCCGCACACTGCGGCAGCTATTGCCGACGAAATCGGCCTCGCCACGGGGCCGCAGGTTGTCACGGGCGACGAGCTGCGCCGCATGTCGCCGACCCAGCTGCAGCTGGCGCTGGATACCGAACAGATCCTGTTCGCGCGCGTAGCAGCGGAGCAGAAGATGCGGATCGTCGCGGCCTTGCAGAAGAAAGGTGAAATTGTCGCCGTGACCGGCGATGGTGTGAATGACGCCCCGGCGCTGAAAATCGCCGACATCGGCATCGCCATGGGCTTGGCCGGCACCGATGTGGCCAAGGAGACGGCCGATCTTATATTGCTCGATGACAACTTCGCCAGCATCGTCGCCGCCATCGAGGAAGGGCGGGCGGTATTCGAAAACATCCGCAAATTCCTAACCTACATCCTTACGTCGAACATTCCGGAACTGGTGCCATATCTTGCATTCGTACTGCTGCGGATTCCGCTGCCGCTCACCATTATCCAGATCCTGGCCGTCGACCTCGGCACCGATATGCTGCCGGCGCTGGCGCTTGGCGCCGAGAAGCCGGATCCCGCCGTGATGCAGCGTCCGCCGCTTCGGCGCAGCGAGCGTCTGCTCTCATGGAGGTTGATCGCCCGCGCCTACCTGTTTCTCGGCGTGATGGAGGCGGCAGCGGCGATGGCAGCCTTCTTCTTCGTACTGCATGCGTCCGGGTGGGGTTACGGCGAGATCCTGGCGAAAACGGATGCGCTCTACCTGCAGGCCACGACGGCATGCCTCGCCGCCATCGTGGTGACGCAGGTGGTCAATGTCTTCCTTTGCCGCCACCCGCTGCGCTCATCGCTTTCCTTCGGTCTTTTCAGCAATCAGCTGATCCTCGTCGGCATCGCCGTCGAGTTGGCAGTGATCCTGTTCATCGTCTATACGCCGGCCGGCAACTGGCTATTCGGCACGGCGCCGATCGGGCTGGACGCCTGGCTCTTTGCCCTGCCGTTTGCGCTGCTCATGTGGGCGCTCGATGAAGCGCGCAAAGCCTGGCTGCGGCGCCGGCTTGGCATGAAGCCTAGCGATAGTGCTCCGCGCTATCCTGGGGCACAAAACCAATGACGTCTCTCGCGTGGGTAAGGTCCCGATAGTTGTATTTATTGTTGGACACCGCGAAGAAGATGTCGAAGCGCAGTCCATCGGGCGCGCTGATGGATTTGTCTACCATCTGCGTCGCGTCGCGGTGACTGCACCACACCGCGAAGCTACGTTTCGGGCCGGGGCGGTTGTTCTCGGGGATCCAGCCGAAGCGCACGCAGATCACGGAGATGCCGAAGCTGTCCGCGTAATAGCGGCCGACGGCTTCGCCCCATGCCTCAGAAACGGCGGGCGGCAGCCCCGTGGATAACACTGCGGCGCACCACATGCGCACTCACCCCTCAACACCCTCGTTCAGGCTCATACCTGAATTGGAATTGACTTTGCCTTTGCTCGCCGGTTTGGTGTGATGGCGAGTGCATGATGGCGAGTGCATGTTGCCTTACTTCGGTGCTTGGACTAGATTCGCGTGTTGCCAGCCTATTTGCGCATCCCTGACCGGCTGCTCTCGCGGCAGGGTGGCGGCGCATGCGACCGTGATACATGCGCGCGCCTGCGGAGCGGTTTGACGGCGGGATGGCTTTTTTTGTCGCTCATTGAAAGCGAGAACATGACGTTCATGCAAACGAACAGCGCCGGGCACGCCGTGCCGAATTCGTCCGGCAGCGAAGCCCCCGCGTTGAGCGCGCCGCCGAACGCGGCCGACTGTCATATACATATATACGATCCGCGTTTTGCGCCGCCCGTCGCGAAACCGCAGAACGCCACGGTAGAGGATTACCGGCTATTGCAGAAACGCATCGGCGTCTCGCGCGTCGTCATCGTCTCGCCGCGCGATTACGCGACGGACAACAGCGTTACGCTCGATGCGATCAGGCAGATCGGCATCGCCAACGCGCGCGGAGTGGCCGTGGTCCGCCCTACGGTGACTGACGCCGAGCTGAAGATTCTGCATGACGGTGGCATACGCGGGATCCGATTCACCACGGGCAATCCCGCAACCGCGGTCGTGTCGGTCGATATGATCGAGCCGCTCGCCAAGCGCATCGCCGCTTTCGGCTGGCATGTGCAGCTCAATATGGAGGCGGGGCAGATCGTGGATAACGCCGACATGTTGCGGCGTTTGCCGACGACCATAGTCTTCGACCACATGGGCAAGCCGCCGCTTCCGGCCGGCGTCGGGCATCCGTCCCACAAGATTATCCGTTCGCTTGTCGATGCGGGACAGGCGTGGGTCAAGATTTCCGGCGCGTATATAGTCAGCAAGATCGGTCCACCCAATTACGCCGATGCCACGCCGATTGCGCAAGCGTTTGTCAGAGCGGCGCCCGAACGCCTGGTGTGGGGCAGCGACTGGCCGCACCCCGGTCGCAGGGAGCACCCGAACGACGCCGTGCTGTTCGATCTGCTTGCACAATGGGCGTCAGACGCGCCGACGCGCAGGCGCATACTCGTCGATAATCCGCAGACACTCTACGGCTTCCAAGCGGCTTGACGGTGCAGTAGCTTCTTTACGCATACATACACGGGAGGAGAATTTTCCATGAGCAGCAGCAAACCCGTACTGGGACTGGTCGGTAGTCCCAACAAGAGTGGTCGCACCTACCAGCTGGTCAGCGCCGCTCTGGACGGCGCGGCCAAAGCTGGCGCCAAGGTGGAACTCGTGCAGATGTCGGACCACGTCGTCGCTGCCTGCCGCGACTGCTTGCCCTGGGTTTGTCTGACCAATCGCAAGTGCACTTACGAGGATGAGGGCTTCGAGCTTCTCAGCCAGAAGATTCTGAATTGCGGCGGACTGGTTCTGGGCACGCCGGTGTATTGGGGAGACACCTCCGGAATGGTTAAGTATCTCATCCTCAAGATGTTCCGGATTTATGCGCGTTCGGGCCTGTTGCACGGCCTGCCGGCCTTCGGCATCGCTGTCGCCGGCGGCAGCGGCAACGGATTGATCTCCGGCCTGCGCCAGGCCTATCACTTCTTCCATATAAACCGGATGCGTGCCATCGCGCCGTTGCCGGTCACACGCTTCGATTTCGCGCAAGCCGAGAAAAGAGCTGCGGCGTCCGGTCGCCAGATAGCGGAAATGGTAGAAACATGCAAACCATTCGCAACGCGCGATGAATGCGTAGTGTGGTACGACCATCTTCCATACTTGGCGGAGAATCGTGCTGGAGAGAGAAGACTGTTAGCCGCTCTGGCTTGCGCAGGCGTCGCGGCAGAGCGGCGCGCCAATATCGATGGCGACTTGCGGCGCGCCAATATCGATGGCGACTTGGGGCACGCCGACATCCTGGCCGCCGCAGGCCGCGAGCTTGAGGCTGCCGTCGAAGCCACGCGGGTTTACGAATCGAGCGTCAAGATATTCGACGAAAAATAGAAATTCAAATACTGAAATTTGAGGAGGGAAGCGTGGCGAATGCAGAGAATCCTTTACCGCTGGCGGGTGTACGGGTGGTGGACTCCACCCACATCGTCGCCGGGCCTTTTTGCGTGTCGATCCTGGCAGACTATGGAGCGGAGGTCATCAAAGTGGAGCCGCCGGGAAGCGGAGAACTGGGGAGGCGCCTAGGCACACCCGTACGAGGGAAACACGGCGAAGTGGGGTTCGCTCCGTCCTACGCGGTCACGGCACGCAGTCGCAGGGGGGTGGCATTGGATTTGCGCACCGAGGCAGGCAAGGGCGTGTTCCGGGATCTGGCCAAGGTCGCAGACGTTATCGTGGAGAACTTCGCGCCGGGGGCGATGGAGCGGCTGGGATTGTCGTACAAACAGTTGCAGCCGCTGAATTCGAGACTCGTGTACGCCGCCATCAGCGGCTACGGTCAGTTGGAGCCATACATCGGGCCCTATGCAAATTGGCCTGCCAACAACGCCATCGCCCAGGCCATGGGCGGACTCATGGAGCAAACGGGGGACGCCGACGGCCCGCCGACGATGGTCGGCGCAACGATCGGGGATACGCTGCCAGGTCTGTGGGCGGCCACGGCTGTGATGGGCGCGCTGTTTCAGCGTTCGGTGACGGGCCAAGGGCAATTTCTGGACATAGCCATGTATGACTGCATGGCAGCCATGTCCTACCAGGCGTTGGCTACCTACGACGTCACGAAGCTCGAGAAAACCCGCGGGCGCGATAGTTGGACCATTACGTTCACGGATCGCGTGCCCTGCAAAGACGGCTACATTGCCGTATCCATGTGGGGGCACGACGCGCGGAAGTGGGTGAACCTGTGGCGGCTGATCGGACGCGAGGACTTGGTTGGGCCATCGGCGGATGACCCTGTTCGGCCGGGCGGCCGTGGGGACCTGGCGCAGTTGCGCGGGGCGTTGGAACGCTGGCTCGCAGACGTAACCAAGATAGAGGCCGTGCGCGTGCTGCAGGACCTGGGATTCTCCGCCGGCATGGTGCAGACGCCGAAGGATATGTACGCGTGCCCGCAGCTTGCGGCGCGCGATCTGTTTGTGGACGTAGGCGACGGCGCGGGTGGGACCATGCGCACGTTTCGGATGCCGGTCAAGTCGTCGGTGTTCCGGCCACCCAAGCCAACGCCTGCTCCGCACGTGGGAGAACACACGCGCGACGTGCTGACGCAGGTGCTGCAGTACACCGACGCGCAATACGATGCACTGAAGACAGCCGGAGCCTTTGGGAAGTCCTGAGGCAAGATGGGTACAGCCCGGCTCGCATGCGGGCCGTGCATGGTCGACCGGGCGTTCTGCTTCGCGCTGCTGTGACGCGCCCAGTTAATTCTTGATTGGCACGCTGGGTTAATTTCTGAACGTTCGCGTTCTTCACGACATATCCGAACCTTGAGCGTATCCGCTCTCAACCTCGCGCAATATCGATCTCGGAACGAGACCATAAGTTCCAGACAAAATTGTCTACCAGATTGGCTACGAACGGTTGACGTGCAAAAACCTGTGTGGGATGATGCAACGGTCTTTGGGGGAGGCCGAGGTCTCGGCCGCCGCACAACATGAACTCAACGCAAGAATAGGAGGGAGGCTCTATGGGAACTACCGAAACACTGGCCCGCTGGATCGTCGCGACGAAATACGAGGACATCCCGGCAGCGGCAATCGATCAGGCGAAGAAATCGATCCTCGATTACCTGGGCACCGCCATTTACGGCACGACGAGCGAACTGGGGAAGAAGATCATCGAGTTCACGCTGGAGCAAGGCGGTAATCCGCTGTCGCGCGTGATCGGAACGAACATTCGCACGGGGAGCGCCGCGGCTGCGTTCGTCAACGGGGCGACCGGCCACTCCGAGGACTTCGACGATCTGGGAGGCGTCGGCGGGCATCCGGCGACCGTTCTCACGCCCACCGTGCTCGCGCTGGCGGACGAACTGCATCTGTCTGGGCGCGACGTGCTTACGGCATGGGTCGTCGCCTACGAGGTCGGCACCAGGCTGAGTACCAACCTGCACCCTGAGCGCGACTGGCACCCGACGGCCATCTTCGGGACCATGGCGGCCGCGGTTGCGGCGAGCAAGCTCCTGGGGCTAAGTGTCGAGGCCACGCGCTTTGCGTTGGGCATCGCCGGTTCCGAAGCGGGGGGTCTGCGGCGTAATTTCGGTACCATGACCAAGCCGTTCCACCCGGGGCAAGCCGCGCGCGCCGGCGTGGTGGCGGCGAAGTTGGCGGCCAAAGGTTTCACGTCCGATCCGGACATCATCGAGGGGCGGCAGGGCTACGCGGACAATTTTGGCGGCCCCAAGTGCAATATTCCGGCCATGACCCAGTTTCTGGGCAAGGCGTACTTCCTGGCCGAGGAAGGCACGCGCATCAAGCCGTGGCCGAACTGCGGCGGCAATCACCAGACGCTGACCGGGTTGCTCAAGCTGTGCAAGGAGCAATCGATCAAGGCCGAGAACGTGGAGTCGGTCGAGCACATCGGCCCCAATTGGCCCTGCACTGGCGCGCTGCTGCGCACCGAGGTGCATCAGGGTTTGGAAGGGAAATTCAGCCTGGCATACAACATTTCCGCGGGGATCATCGACGGCAAGCTTGACGTCAACACGTACAGCGACCAGCGCGCGGCGAAAGGCGACTTGCAGGCATTCATGGCGCGCGTGCGCCTCACGCGCAACAACGACGTGGTCCTGCGCCGCCCGCATATCACCGATGGCAATCCGGAGGCACGGCTGCGCATAACCATGCGCGACGGCCGCGTGCATGACGTAGTGCTCGCGCCCGCCATGCATCTGACCGGCGAAGCGGTGCTCGATAAGTTCCGCACCAACGCAGCAGCAGTTCTTAGCCGCGATCGCATTGCGCGTCCGATAGAACTGGTGCAGCGTTTGGATACGTTGAAGGACGTTGCCGAACTGATGGACGCGGTGACCACGGCAAAGTAGATTGACTCAGGGCGCGTTATTTCCTGGCTGACAGCTCAAGACGAAGGTGCGAATGCACCGTTTGGTCGATACCGAAGCTGTGTGTCCCGGGAAAAGCGTGCCCAATTCTTTCGTTGCGGCACGGCACCAGTCTAGGCATCCGCAACAGCATCGCCTTCGTCTTCCCTCAAGGCCGCGAGTCTTTGCACTAGCTGGGCGTCGCCATGTCTGGCGCGTGCTGCGCGGCGTCAGAGGCGGCGACACATTGCTTATGCTACATTCGCAATTGGATGAATCGACCTCGTGCGGATGGTCAAGGACAGATGCGTGTTACAGTTGAAATGCATGGCCCGCTTCAGCGATTCAACAAGGGTGGGCAGCGAAGGGCGGAACTGGATGTGCAGGATAATCTTACCGTGCGTGACCTGTTGGTGAGCCTCGGTATGGACATGGACGAACCCTGGAACGCCGGGTTAGACGGCACGCTGGCCAGTCCCTCGGACAAGCTGTCCGACGGGTCGTTTCTCATGGTTTTTCCCCCCATAGAAGGGGGATGACCAAAGGTCGTCATCTATCTTTGTCTGTCTTCAATTGAATGGGAGTGAGCACCATGGTACAAGGGCTTGCCAACAAGATCCTGCGGGTTGATCTATCCAATAATCGCGTGTGGACCGAAGAGCAAGATGAGTTCTTCTATCGGCGCTACCTCGGTGGTGCCGGATTCGTCAGCTACTACCTGCTGAAAGAACTCAAGCCGCGCATCGACCCGCATTCGCCCGACAATATGCTCATATTCGCCAACGGCCCCGTAACGGGAATGGCCATACCGGGAGCCTCCCGCCTTTGCGTCGGCGCCAAATCGCCTTTGAGCGGCGGCATAGCCAAGTGCGAATCGGGTGGGGCTTTTGGCTACGAGCTGAAGCGCGCGGGTTTCGATGCCTTGCTGGTGCAAGGGAAGGCCGCTCACCCGGTGTACCTGTGGATCAACAACGGGGAAGTGCAGATCAAGGACGCGTCGAAGTTATGGGGGCAGAACGTTCTCGAAACCCAGGATGCGATTGAGGCGGAGCTGGGCGAAAAGCGCGTGCGCACCGCGACTATCGGTGCGGCCGGCGAGAACCTGGCCGCCATCTCCGCCATCATGACCGACGTGCGCAACGCCGCCGGGCGTGGCGGCCTCGGCGCGGTGATGGGGTCCAAGAACCTCAAGTGCGTCGCAGTCAAAGGCAAGACCATGCCGCAGGCGGCAGATCCGGAGAAACTCAAGGAAATGGCGCGCTGGATGAACACGCACTACATGGGCCTCAGCAATGCCGGCAGCCTGCACGAGTTCGGCACGGGCGCGGGAATGGTGAGCGGCAACGCCATCGGCAACCTTCCCGTGCGCAATTGGAGCGACGGGCACTTCGACGATGCGGCGATGATCCAGGCCGACACGCTGAAGAGCACATACAGCGTTGGCATGGAGGCGTGTCCGGCGTGTCAGATCCGTTGCAAGAAAGTGGTGGAGCTCGAAAACGAGTCCTACAAGGTGGACCGCAGGAACGGCGGCCCCGAGTACGAAACCCTCGCGGCGTTCGGCTCGTTCATGGGCTGCAATGATCTCGCCGCCATCTGCCGCGCGAATGAGCTTGCGGGCCTGCACTCCTTCGACACGATTTCGCTGGGCGGCACCATCGCCTTCGCCATGGAGTGCTTTGAGAAGGGGATACTGACGCTCAAGGATACAGGCGGCATAGATCTGCGCTTTGGCAATGCCGCTGCCATGCTCGAGGTCATCGAACTCATGGCGCACAGAAAAGGCATAGGCGATATTCTGGCCGACGGCAGCCGCAAGGCGGCGCAGCGCATCGGACGCGGTGCCGAGGAGTTTGCGATGCAGGTCAAAGGCGTCGAATTCGGTATGCACGAGCCCCGTTTGAAACAGGGCCTGGGATTGATCTATTCAGTCGCCGCCACCGGCGCCGACCACATGACCGGCGCGCACGACACGTCATACACGCAGGAAGGGCGCGGCATGGATGGCGTGCGCAGCTTGGGCAGTATAGAACCGATGCCGGCCACCGATCTGAGCGCTGCCAAAGTGGCCAGGGCAAAGAACCTGCATCTGTCGCGAAATTTCACGGATTCTATGGTTACCTGCCTCTTCTCCCCGTGGACTCTGCGGCAGCAGGTGGAATTGATCCGTGCCCTTACGGGGTGGGACTACACGGATTTTGAGGCCATGCGGCAGGGCGAGCGCGTCGCCAACCTGGCCCGGGTTTTCAATCTCAGAGAGGGCCTGACGGCGGCTGACGATCAATTGCCAAAACGCTTCTTCTCGCCCACGCCGCGTGGCGCATTGAAGAACACCGCTATCGACGCGGAGACCATGAAGCGGGCTATCCGATCTTATTACGTGCTAATGGGCTGGGACCCGGTCACCGGTGTTCCCACTCAGGAAAAGCTGGAAGATCTCGGCATTGGTTGGGCTGCCGCGTCCACCGATCCCGCTGCGAAAGCAGTCGGCACGGCGGAAGCCGTTCCTGCCTAGGCTCGGAGCCTGCAGCCCTACAGCAACGGCGTTTGGTCGGCCACATCAGACCCGAATCAAGGGCTGGAGATGTCGTTGCTGACAGGATTCCGAGTGTTTCAGCTTGGCCGCGGTCTGGCCGCCGCCGTTTGCGGGCGCATTCTGGCAGATGTCGGCGCCGACGTTGCGTGCGACGATCCGGATACGGACGGAGCGCTCGCGGCGTATCTTAATTATGGCAAGCGCATTGCAGCCGACGCCATCGCTAACGCCGAACTGATCGTCTGCGAAGGCGGACCCGCCGCGTTGCAGGAACGCCATCACGACGTAAAGAGCCTACGCGCACGCAATGCGAAGGCCACCCTTGTTTTCATCTCACCTTTCGGGCAGACGGGAGCGCTTGCCGATGCGCCCGCCACCGATCTGACGCTCTTTTTCGCAAGCGGCATTTCGCGACTGCTCACGGGGCAGGTGGATGATCTGTCCGAGGCGCCGATCCGCCCGGTCGGCGAACAATCCGCGTTCCTGGGCGGACTGGCGGCGGCATGCGCGGGGATGCATGCGGTGCAGGCGCGCGAGCCGGGCGCCATCGTCGATCTTTCGCTGCAGGAAGTGCTGGCGACGCTGGCGCTGACCGAACTCGCGCGCGCCGGGCTGACCGGCAAGAGCGGTTCGCGCAAGCGCCTGACTGATGGAAATGGCGCCACCGTATGCATCCTCCCAGCGCGCGACGGCTACGCCGCGATCTCCCCGCGCGAGGACGCGCAGTGGGCCGCATGGCTCGCCGCGATGGGATCGCCCGCCTGGGGCAGCGACCCGCGATTCGCGACCAAAGCGGATCGTGTGGCGAACTGGGATGCGCTGCATGCGCTGATGTCGCAGTGGAGCCATCAGCACGACAAGCAATGGATCGCCGACAAGGCGCAGGCGGCACATGTGCCCAGTTTTCCATTGTGTGAACTGGCGGAACAATTTAAATCGGCTCAGCTTGAGCATCGCAACTTCTTCCGGCCGATCGAGATCGACGGCCGCACGGTCCTGACGCCAGGCCCGGCGTTCGGGCTGACGCTCACGCAAGGTGCGCGCAATCATGTCGAGAGGACCGGTTCGTTGCCACTCTCTGGAGTCCGGGTGCTTGACTTCAGTTGGGTGATAGCGGGACCGACCACGACACGCACCCTCGCGGCGATGGGGGCCGATGTGATCAAGATCGAAGCACCCGGCCGCGGCGATCCCGGACGCGCGTCGGAACTGCACACGGTCCTCGGCCAGGCGAAGCGCGCCATCGTTTTGGATCTGAAAAAGAAGGCGGCAGTCGAAACCGCGCTTGCCCTGGCCGCCAAAGCCGATGTTCTGGTTGAGAATTTCGCCACCGGCGTGATGGACAAGCTCGGCCTGGGAGTGGAGGCGTTACGCGCCGTCAATCCGAATCTCATCTACGTTTCCGCCTCGGGCGCTGGGCGCACCGGGCCGCAAGCACGCGGCGTCGCCTATGGCACGCTGCTGCAATCGTTCACCGGTTTCGCCGGTTTGAACCGGCACCCCGAACTGCCGCCGCGCGTCGGCTTAGCCTGGCTGGATCCGATGTGCGGCCTGATGCTGGCGTTCGGAATCGCTGCTGCGATCTGGCAGCGCCGTCAAGGTGGCGGCGTGGCACGCATCGATTTTTCGATGATCGAGGCAATGCTGTGGACCATGGCGGAACCGATGCTGTCCGCGCAGTCGGACGCGCCGCCGAAGCCCCGGGGAAACCGTTCCAGCCGCTATGCGCCGCACGGGGTGTGGCCTTGCGCAAGCAGCGACAGCTGGGTCAGCGTCGTCGTCAGGGACGATGAAGATTGGCGACGCTTGTGCGGCCTGGTTCCGGCATTGCATCCGCTCGCACAACTTGGGTTCGACGCACGGGTGAAGGCCTCCGGCACCATCGATCATGCCCTCGCCGACTGGCTCGCTCCGCAATCGGCGCTAAATGCGCAACGCACATTGCTGCAGGCCGGCATTCCCGCAGCCGCGCTCGCGACATCGCTGGATCTGGTGCATTGCGAGCATCTGGCGCAGCGCGGTTTCTGGGAGCCCTGCAACACCGGTGTTCTTCCGGGCCTGCCCTGGCGTGCGAACTGCGGCCGCGCCTGCGGCGCCGCGCCAGCGCTCGGTGCGGATACCGACGCCGTGCTGATAGAAGTCCTTGGCTTGACGCAGGAGGCGATCGCCGCGCTGCGCGCGAGCGGCGCGCTCGGTTAGCGCTTATTTCAAAATGAGGGGATACATCCCCTCATACTCCCCTATATCAGGGGCCATTTCGGTAATTCTGAAATGGCCTCTCAGTACTCTCCGCTCCGGTACGCCTCGTCCAGCCGTTTCGCCTCTTCTTCCGACGGCTCTTCCCATGCCTCGCCGCGGCGCCTGAGCGCGCCGGTGAAGTTCGGCGGACGCTTTTCGTTGAATGCCGTCCGGCCTTCTTCGCCATCGGTTGTCGTTTGGATGAGCAGCGTGTTGATCAGGTTCTGGACGTGCCAGGATTGATCCGTCGGCAGATCGCCGAAGCGGATCAAGAATTCCTTCATCATGCGCACCGCCACGGGCGGCAGCGTGCAGATATGGCGCGCCAGTTGCTCGGCGCGCTCCATCAACTGAGCATGTGGCACGACTTCGTTGACGAGGCCGATGCGCAATGCTTCCGCGGCGTCGAACGGTTCGTCTGTCAACAGGATCTTCATCGCATCGACATAGCGCAGTTGCTTTGCGAGCAGGCTCGCGCCCGGGCCGTTGCCGACCCAGCCTTGGGTCAACAAGGCGAACTTGAAGCGCGCGTGTTCCGCGCTCGCGATGCGGATGTCGGTGGAGGAAAGAAGGACATATAGTCCCGCCCCGGCGGCCCAGCCATTCACCGCAGCGATCACGGGTTTCCATACGCGGGGGTAATGGTCGCCCATGCGCCCGTCCACGCCGGTCTTCTGGCCGTGCACCGTGCCGGCCAGCGGCCAGTAGATGCGCTGGGTGCGCAGGTACTCGCGGTCTTCGGCGGTCAGATCGGGACGGGGCACCAAATTGTGGCCACCGCAGAAATGGCGGTCCCCGGCGCCGGTCAGGATGGCGCAGCGGATACTGCGATCCTCCCACAGGTCGATCCAGGCGGCCGAGATCTCGTCGGACGTCTCCTTGTCCATGACGTTCGCCTTCTCGGGCTTGTTCAGCGTGATGTAGGCAACGCCGTTGCGCTTTTCATAGACGATGGCCATAACGCAATCCTTCCAGAGGTTAGGTTAACGCTAGTGCATTGCTTAGAAATGGCTCAATAGTGGCCAACGCTTCAAGCTCGGTTTAGGAGCCAGCTACCGAAGAGAACGCGTTCAGACAGTGTGGCGTGAAGTCTGGCTTTTTTTGAACCACGCACGCGCGATCGTAGCATGCCTATCCGATCATCCTTCGCCTACGAAGTCGTATGTTCCCACGCCTTGGATCAGCAGGAAGCGGCACGGATCGCCAGACGGATTGGATACGTGATGTGCGATCGGCGGCGTCACGGCGGCGGATTTGCCGGGAGTCAATTCGTGGCGCGCGGCAGGTGCGCGCGTTTCAATCAGCACTTTGCCTTCCAGGCAGTAACAGTAGTCGGTAACCTCGCTGTGGTGGTGCCACGGGATGGATTCGCCCGCGCCGAGCACGTATTCGCGCACCAGCACATCGGTGCCTTTGGCGACCGCTGTGATCTTCTTCACTTGGTAGGGCTGGGCGCGGGCATTGCTCATGACGATTCTCCTACGTGGAGCATATTGTTGGCGAGGCGCAGCTTAGTCTACGCTTGAATAATGCCTGTGCAGCCGCTTAAACCAATGCGCTCTGGGGCAGGCCAGCGGACCTATTCGAGCTTGATGTTCTGCGCTTTCACGAGGTTTCGCCAGCGTTCGACATCGCTCTTGATCAACGCGAGAAGCTGCTCCGGAGTTCCGCCTATCGGTTCTGAGCCGTCAGCTTCGAGGACCGCGGCAAATTCCTTCTCCTTCAGGATGGCGTTGACTTCGGAATTCAGCTTGGCAACGACGTCCGCCGGTATGCCCTTGGGACCAAGCAAGGCCTTCCAGTCGGACGGGTCATAATTCGGCAGGCCGGCTTCGGTGAAGGTGGGCACATCCGGCAGCGTTGCAAGGCGGGTCTTGCCGCCGATTGCGAGAGGGTGGACGCGTCCGGATTTGATGAGGGGCGTGCCCATTACAGGGTTGCTTGGAAGGAGATCGATCCTGCCGCCGAGCATATCCTGGTAGGCCTGCGACGTGCCTTTGTAGGGAATGTGCATCAGTTTGATCCCCGCCACGGATGCCAGCCACTCGGTCTGCATATGCGCAATCGCACCGACACCGGCAGATCCATAGGTCAATTTTCCGGGTTCACGCTTAGCCATATCGATCAAATCGCGCAGCGTACGTATCTTGGAAGTCGGACTGACGAGGTAGAGGGAGTGCGATCGCGATACACCGACGATGGGCGTGATATCGCGGATCGGATCATAGGACGTTTTCGCCACGGCGGCCTGGACGCCAAATGTGCTGGAGGTCGAGAGTAGCGTGTAGCCATCCGGCGGCGAATTAATGACCATTTCGGCGCCTATATTGCCGCTCGCACCCACGCGATTTTCCACCACCACCGAGCTGCCCAGGCGCTCCTGGAGTCGTGCCGCGATTTTGCGCGCGATCAGGTCTCCGCCCCCGCCTGCCGAGAACGGCACGATGATTCTGATCGGCCTGGACGGAAAAGCCTGTTGCGCGACGGCCGAGGGAACATAGGCGAGCAGGGTGCAGATCACGCTAAGAGCACAAGATGCATAAAGAGAGAACGTTCGATTCATGGTTACCTCTGCCAGAAGATGTCGGTTTCAATTTCCAGCACAAAGCTGTGCCGGTGCCTGGTCCGCAGTAAAGAGGCGTTAGCGCCCCTTGAAATTGGGCTGACGCTTCTCGCGGAAGGCCGCGCGCCCTTCTTTCACATCCTCGCTGTTGTGGACCTTGTTGAGCAGGTTCTCTTCATACTCCGCATGGGTCTCGAGGGAAACACCCAGGCTGTGGTAGACCGCTTGCTTGGTCAGCTCTATGGTCAAGGACGGCCCTTTGGCGAGGCGCGTCGCGATCTCCATCGTGCGCGCCATCAGCTCGTCGTGCGGCGTGACCATGTTGACCAAGCCGATGCGCAGTGCCTCCTCGGCCTTGACTTCATCGCTGAGCCACAACATGGGCAGCGCTCTGGACGCGCCCACGAGGTGGGGCAGCAGCCAGGTTGCACACTGATCCGGCAGGATGGCGCGGCGGATGAAGGCCGTGACAAAGCGGGCCTTGTCGGACGCGATGCGCATGTCGCAAGCCAAGGCCAAGGAGAAACCGCCGCCGGCAGCCACGCCGTTGACCGCGGCGATGACGGGCTTGCGCATGGTGCGGAACCGTCCTATCCAGCCGAAGCGGGACTCCTCCAACTCCTGGCGGCTGGGCAGAGTATCTTTGGCGGCTGCACCGCTACCCATGTCTGCCCCGGAGCAAAAGCCCTTTCCCGCACCGGTTAAGACCAACACCTTGGCATCGTCGTCATCGTTCACATCTTCCAGGATGCGCTTTAGGCCAACGCGCATGGCGGGCGACAAAGCGTTCAGCTTCTCGGGCTGGTTGAGCGTGACAAGCACGACGCCGTCTTTCTTCTCGACGAGCATATCTTCGTAGCCCTGGTAAGGGGTGAGGCCTGCGAATCTGCCGGACATAGGGAAATCTCCTCTCGGGTTAGTCTGCCTGTTGCTGCGCGGTCAGCATAGACCAGCGTGCACGAACTGCGCTGGCCGGCCCTGGCCAACGCGATTGCTTGTATGGGTGAGCGTTCGGAGGGATTCCTCCCAGATCATCCCGTAACGCGCGGGCTGGCCAATCTGCTCCGCGAAGACAACATATTAGTCTTGAGCAGACTGTTGTGGAAAAAATGCATTGGGTCTTGTTCTTGGGTAGCGTACAGGCCTTTTATTGGCTGCTCTTTACAGTCAGCCTGCTTGCATATCATACCTCAATCTTGTGCGCTGCCGGGACGGTACACGGCAAAGGGCACATGGCGAAGATCATTGCGATCCTTGCGCGCGATCACAATCCTGCGCCCTGCGCCGGGTGATACTGGACGTCATACCCCACGAAGGCCGGATCTGGTGCGAGAGTGAGGTCGGAAAAGGCTCAACCTTTACCGTCGCGATTCCGCTTTCCGTGTAATTCCCGTTTGCGACACGGGGGCCCCGATCTCCCAGGGCTGCGCACCCTAGCCTGGGTCGGGAAGCTGGACTCGGGGACTGTCCATGCCGAGGCTGCTCCAAACCATAACGGCCGTGAATTCTGAGTTAGCCTCAATTATCAGCCAAACGCAAACTATTCCACAATTCCTCCACATCAACTATTGCATCCTGTTTTCGGAAGGCGTTAATTAGTGACGCTGAGGCGCGTCATGACGCATTACACAAAATGGTGGTGATGGTACGCCGACTCGGGTGAAGATGACCCGCCGCGCTACCGTATGGAAGTCGATGCTGGGAGGCTGACAAGTGAAAAGCGCAAGGATCAAGAACTGCCTATGGGTCGCAATTTCGATTTCGATCCTACTGTTTTCAGTCAATGCGGCAGCGCAAAATGCGAAGCCCATTGACGTCAGCAACGCGCGTGTCGCCGACTATTGGACTGGTGAGCGCAGGGCAAAAGCAGTCCCGAGAGACCTGGTGATCGACCCGCGCGGTTTGGGTTACCTGAGGCGCGCAGACGGATCTCTCCAGCCCTATGGCCACAATGTCGCGGCACAAGCAAGTCCAGCAAATCCGACTCCTTCGCCGTTTGGCAAGCCCAGCGGATCGGGCGACACCGCTGCGCCGACCATCAGCGGAACAGATCCCCAGGCCAACGCCACAATCGGCGCGTCTTACACGTTTAAGGCAACGGTTACAGATGCGAGTGGCGTCAGGTCGGTTACGTTCAAAATACAGAAAGCCGGTTCAAACGCGCAATCGTTTGCCGCCAGCAATACAAGCGGTGACACCTGGAGCGTGGCGCTTCAGGGCTTCACGAACGGCGACTGGAGCTGGTCGGTAAGCGCCAAAGACAAGGCCAGCAGGGGCGGCAATACCGCGACCGCCGGACCGTTTGCGCTCAAAGTCGACACTGGCGGCGGAAGCAGCGGCGGCAGTGGAGACACGGTGATCAACGCCGAGTGGGCCTCTGGCGGTGCGGTTCAAGCCGCGGCCGGACGCCTCTATTTCGAGATGCCGAACAACGCCCGGCGCACCGGGCCGTGGACGGGCTACGTCTGCTCCGGCACCGTCGCCGCTGACAGCGTATCCGGGCGTTCGGTGATCATCACGGCGGCGCATTGTGTCTACGACGACGCCAACAAGGCATTCGCACGCAACGTCATGTTCATTCCTGACCAAGCTCACACGAGCGCTTCCGGAACCGACCTCAACTGCAGCAATGATCCGATGGGCTGCTGGATTCCGTCTTTCGGGGTCGTCGATACGAACTGGACGACCAGGACGTTCCCCGACAACATCGCGTGGGACTACGCTTTCTACGTCGTTGCTGATTCCGGCGCGCATCAACAAGGCATCAAATCGACATCAGACGTTCTCGATGAAAGTGCGGTGGCGGGCTCTATGCCGGTCAGTTTTGCAAGCGTAGCCGTCAATGACGGAACACCTGGACCGACCAGCCCCGATTTCACGGACGCACTGGGCTACGCGTACAGCGAAGATCCTAAATTCATGTACTGCGCCGAGGACATGACAACCAACGGCGCCGTCAACTGGTGGTTGCCGAGTTGCGGACTCTCCGGTGGATCATCGGGTGGCCCATGGGTGCAGCCCATGACTGCGGGCAGCGGTGACATCATTTCAGTCAACTCGTGGGGGTACACGAACCAGCCGGGAATGGCCGGGCCTAAGCTTTTCGGTACGTCGGCGTCCTGTGTTTTCGCTGCGGCAAAAGGCGAGTCGTTCCCAAGTGCGATTCCGTTCGATGGAGAAGCGGGCAAAGCGGTCGCCTGCCCTTAACCATAGATACAGCGAGAGGCGACGGGAAAATTAATGCGCCGGGCAACCAAGGATCAGCCTGCCGACGTAGGCGGGATGAACCTGAGTTGGGTCCCGGACTGCGCAATCGATTTACGACAACAAAAAAGCCCATAAGAATCATGGGCCTTGAGTGGTCTAGAGAGGTCTAGACCAGACCTCGATTTGGGCGGGGGCTACCGAATAACGCGCCGAAACCCGCATGGATGGCCGATCTACGTTTTCAAATATTCCGAGTTACCGTCAAAGTTATCCCATATTTTCTTCGGTTGGGGCAAGCGGGTTAGTTTCAACTTCGATGCAGGTGGACCGACCGAACGCTCGTGAGCGATAGGGAAGCCTTCTATCGATCATATTATTCTGTATAATGATCGATAGAAGGAGTTCAATCGATCATGAAATGGAACTGGCAACAGCCCGACTGGCCGGATTTTTCCTGGAAACAGGCGAGACTACTCAAGGCTGAGGCGCTATTTCTGCTCGAAGCAGGCGAATATGCCGGTACGGCAAAGCATCTCGGGGCGGAAGACCGGGAGCAGCTCACGGTCGAGGCCATGAGTACCGAAGCGGTGACGACCTCGGAAATCGAGGGGGAAATACTCGATCGATCCAGCGTCCAATCCTCAATCCGCCGGCAACTCGGCCTGGCGACTGACCACCGCAAGGTCGGCGCCGCGGAACAGGGTGTCTCTGAGATGATGGTCGATCTCCATCACACCTGCGCTGAATCTCTTTCCCACGACGTGTTGTTCCGGTGGCATCGGATGCTGACGACGGGTCGGCGCGACCTCAAGGACGTCGGCAGCTATCGGAGCCATACCGAGCCGATGCAAGTGGTATCCGGTGCCATCCACGACCCCAAGGTTCATTTCGAGGCGCCGCCATCGGCGGCAGTACCGGCTGAAATGTCCCGTTTCATCGACTGGTTCAATCTCTCGGCACCGGGAAATGCCGAACCCTTGCCCGCATTGACGCGGGCAGGCATCGCGCATCTGTATTTCATCTGCATCCATCCATTTGAGGACGGCAATGGCCGTATCGGCCGGGCCATAGCGGAAAAAGTCCTCGCGCAAAGTCTCGGACACCCGACTCTGACAGCACTGGCCGCGACCATTCTGGCGAAGCGAAATGCCTATTACGGTGTTTTGGAGGCGAGCAACAAACATCAAGAGATCACGCCCTGGCTCACATGGTTTGCCGCGACCGCCATCGAGGCGCAACGGCGGTCGATTGCGCTGGTGGATTTCCTGGTAGACAAGACCCGCTTTCTTGACCGATTGCGCGATCAAATCAACGAACGCCAGAAAAAAGCGCTCCTGCGCATGCTGCGCGAAGGTCCGGAAGGTTTTGAAGGGGCTTTAAGCGCCGGCAAATACGCCAGCATCACCGGCGCGTCGCCAGCCACGGCAACACGGGATCTTGCCGATCTGGTTGCCAAGCACGCACTGGTGCGTTCAGGCGAACAGCGCCACACGCGCTATGAGATCGCAATACCGCTGCGTCCCGTGCTGCCGGTGGCGATAGACGAGCACGGCAACTTCAAATAGCCATCGATTGATTGCAGAACGACTCAAACGCGCACGGGCCGATTACGAAAGCAGAGGCAAGCCATGACCAGAATCACCCGCGGAATCACCAACGTCTTCGCCGATTTTGGCTACGCCGATGCCGCCGATCGGCAGACCAAGACGCGCCTCGCGCTGGCCGTCAATGAACTGCTCAAGGCGCGCAAACTCAAACAACGCGAAATCGCCATCCTGCTCGGCGTGCCGCAACCAAAAGTCTCGGCCCTGAAGAACTACCGGCTCGACCAGTTTTCCATCGAACGCCTGATGGAGTTTCTTACCGCCCTCAATCAGGACGTAGAGATCATGATCCGGCCGTACGCCAATAGCAGCGAGACAGGATATATTGTGGTGCTGGCGGCGTAGTAATTGAATCCAGCGGCGTCACTACGGAACCGTGCAAGGTGGTATTGGATAATCTACACACTGACTGACAAAGAAAAACGCCGTCACTTGGACGGCGTTGGATGGTGCTGGAACTATTATTGGTGGAGGCGGGGGGAATCGAACCCCCGTCCGCAAGTCCTCTACAGACAGCTCTACATACTTAGCCAGGTTGTTAGATTTAACCGGTTGCCCGCCAACCGGCAGGCTGACAAACGGCGAGTCACCTTGGATTTAGCGCGCCGCAAAGTGACCCTGCAGCACGCGAGCTCATGTAAATGACTCTGCTGTAGTTTGCACTACCCGGCCCATGAACCAACCGGTGCAGAGCTAGCCGGTATTAAGCGGCTAGTGCGAAACGTTCGTCGTTCGCGGTTATTGCGTTCCAGTTGGATTTACGAGGTGGCTGGTCCTCGGTATGCACTGCTCTGCTTCGTAACCCACGTCGAAACCAGGTCGCCCCCGGTATCTGTCGGGATTGCTGAGTGAGGAGTCAGGAGTAGCCCCGGTCACGCGCCCGCCAATCCCAAACCACGATTGCATTATCGCATATGGGGTCCGACCTGTCGGATTGCAAGAAGCGCGGCGCCAAGAACCTTGTGGTCAGATCGCCTGTCGGCGTTGTGCGCGACCTGATTGTCCATGAAAGAAAGCGCGGTATAGGTCAGTGATTCCAGGAATACAGGGATCTGAGTATTGCGCGGGCTATTGGCAAGGGTAACCTGATGACCGCTTCACCCACCGCGCTGCTACAGTGCCTAATACACGATCAACTCAAGTCGCGCCAGCGCTCTAGGACGGGGGTGTCTTGTGCGCATATTTTGACAGCTGCCGCCGCTTGATCGCGGGGCGACGCGAACAGCGAATTGTGCAATTAGAGCCGCACTGAAATTATTTTGGTCAAGTTCTGCCGATGAGGAGCATAGTTGATGGACAAGAAGATATTTTCCTACGGAATTCTTGGCATTCCTGAACGCTTGATCCAAGCGCATGAGGAACTTGTCGCTGCATTCGCGACGGCCACGACGGATTCCAGACCTGCCAGGCTGGCGATGACGCACCTGGCCGAGCTGTGCGTACCGCATTTCGCCAAAGAAGAGGAAAACATCTTCCGTGTTTTTGGCTTCCTGCATGATCTCGCAACGGACCGTGTGCGAACGGATTTGACGGCGACCCCTCCCGTGATCGCCGAGCTTCGCGGGATGCGCGATATGTCGCGTGACCAGCACGAATTGATTGATTCCGCGATAGAGGAACTGCTGCAACAGGCACGCAAGGAGCAAAACAAGGCGATTGCCAAAATCGCGTATACGCTGAGGCATCACGAAAAGATCGAAGACGAAGTGATGTACCCCGCGATCCTCGCGATTGACAAATCGCTGCGGGCGGGTCTCGCGGCTTAGGGGCAATTCCGGCTTCGTGCCGCGCGGCCGGCGGGGCGCAACGCGTCAAAAAAAACCGGGGGGATTGGCCCCGGTTTGAATAGAGAGGAGAGAGGAATTGAAGAAAGCAGAAGCCGCTTGCTGCAACTTCTGCGAGCACATTGTAAAGACAACTTCGACCAAATTGTATGGGGTAATACCCTACATTGCTTGCGAGCCGGGCTGTAATTGGGTGTCGCGCGCGTGGCGCAGGATCCACTGCGCGTGCACGAGACTAATCATGCGTCGCGCACGCAGTGCATCAGATAATTGACGCTGGTATCGTTGTTGAGCGTATAGGTCTTGCGCAAGGGGTTGTAACTCATGCCGATCATCGATGTCAGTGTGAGTCCCGCGGCGCGGCAATGTCGCGCGAGTTCCGACGGTTTTAGAAATTTCGCGTACTCGTGCGTGCCGCGTGGCAGCAGGCGCAACACGTATTCGGCGCCGATCACCGCGAGCAGGTAGGACTTGGGGTTGCGGTTGATCGTGGAAAAGAATACGTGCGCGCCGGGCTTGACCAATCTGGCGCAAGCGCTGACGGTACTCCCAGGATCGGGGACGTGCTCGAGCAATTCCATGCAGGTGAGGGCGTCGTATTTTTCTGGGTCGCGTTCGGCAAGGGCTTCGGCGCTGATTTCTTCGTAGTCCACGTCGAGGCGCGATTCGAGCAGGTGCAGTTGGGCCACATTCAGCGCTTTGACGGAAAGGTCGATGCCTTTGACATGTGCCCCGAGCGCCGCCATTGCTTCGGCGAGGATGCCGCCGCCGCAGCCTACGTCGAGCACGGACTTGCCCTGCAAACCGGCGATGCCGTTGATCCAGTCCAGGCGCAGGGGATTTATGTCGTGCAGTGGCTTGAATTCACTCGTCGGATCCCACCAGCGATGCGCGAGATCACTGAATTTCGCCAATTCTTGCGGGTCGGCATTCATGTCGTCATTCCGTCAAAATAACAAAGCCCCGCTTGCGCAGGGCTTTTGCAGGGTTGTATAACTTTGCGAGCGCCCAACATCGGTTAGGGTAGCAGACTGAAGGGGCGCGCGAGGGGATGGCTCCCCTCGTTTTGTGCACCCTTACTTGGAGCGCGAGCCGACCACTTCGATTTCTACGCGGCGGTTCTTGGCGCGGCCTTGCTTGGTCTTGTTGTCGGCCACCGGCTGCGTCTCGCCTTTGCCTTCGGTGTAGATGCGGTTGGCCTGGATGCCCTTGCTCACCAAGTAAGCCTTGACCGCATCGGCCCGGCGCAGCGACAGCTTCTGGTTGTAGGCGTTGCTGCCGACGCTGTCGGTATGGCCCACGGCGATGATCACTTCCAGATTCACCCCCTTGAGCTTGCCTACCACTTCATCGAGCTTGGCCTTGCCTTCGGCCTTGAGCACCGCTTTGTCGAAGTCGAAATGCGAATCGGCGGCCATGGTCACTTTCTGTGTGACGGGCTTGGGTACGGCGGGCTTGGGTGCGGGGGCCGGTCGAGCTGCGGGCGGCGGGGGCGGGGGCGCGCTGCGCGGCGCGGGAGCAGGCGGCGCAGGCGGCTTCGGCAGCAGATCCGGATCACACTCCTTGGTTGCCATGGACGGGGACCAATAGCCGGTGCGCCAGCACTCGCCGTATGAATTTTTGTAGGTGAGGTTCGGGTCGGATGCTCCGATGTAGCCTTTTTCCTGCGCCAAGGCGATGCTTGCCGAGACGCCAAGCGTCGCAGCGGCGCCGAGGATCAGCCCAAAATGCTTGATTGTCTTATTCATGTTTTCCTCTCGATGAAATTCGTTCGGACGGGGCAAGACCCCTGCTTCACCGCCACAATTGTCCGATTACGCGCTGTCGCCATTGTGACAATAATCAAGAACTTCCTTCCTGCCTGCCTATTTCCTTCCGCGACGCGCTCAAACAATGTTATAGGGCGATGAATTAAGGAACGCTGAAATGCGAGCGAGACGCGCGATATGTTGTCACGCAGTCAAGTGTGTGCAACCGCATGCGCGTAGCCTGGCGCGACGCGCACCGCTGCGAGTTCGTCGAATAAGACCACAATCGCAATGTGCCGAACGAACCAATGCCTTTTGCCAAGATCAAACTTTTGATCAAGCATGAAATCGGCGTGGACTACGCGCCCGGGAATCTGCGCAATGCGCTCACACGGGCCGGGAAGATGCAATCCACGAAGTCGAGCAAGACCTGCACATCGGTGAATTGCGCCCGCCGGCGACGGTGAGGCACCACTAACATCAGGGAGCAATCCAGTTGCTTGTAGGAGACCAACATGGCAATACATGAATTGGAAGTTCTCGATACGACCGGCCACACCACGAGGAAGTGGGATACGGCGAACAAAGCTGAAATGAAGATCGTGCAGCGCCTCTTCTCTGATCTGACGACAAAGGGCTACAAGGCGTTCAGCATCAACAAGGGCGCGGGAGACAATGTGACGAGCGAGCCGAGGAGGACCTTTGACCCGGAAGCCGAGAAGATGCTCCTCGTGCCGCCGATCCAGGCTGGTTGAGCATCATGCTCGGCCGCTCAATCAAGACCCGCGTGAAGGATTACGTGGCGACCTTGCAGGCAATACAAGCGCTGGAGCGGCAGTACCGGCGCGATGCCGGAGCAATACGTAAGGCCACTCGCGATCGCGCCGAAAAGTTGCTGCTCGATTACCTCACACCCGAGCAGCGCGAAACCTACCGGCGCAAGGGGTGGTTCATCGTCCATGGCCGATCAGGTCGTCGCTACTCGATATGGAAGAAGGACGCTCTTTACTGCAATGTCTGCGAACTTGGTAACTGCGGCGAGGTAGTTTCACGCCTGTGCGCGCACGCAGCGATCAACGTTCCGATGGGCGATCATTTGCTCACGCAAAAACTCATGTTAGAGCACCACGAAGCTGAGTTCCGGCGGGTCGCCAACCGGATCTGATACGTGCAGTGAGGCTGACTCTCCTGCGTTTCAGAAATTCCAACGCACGCTGCTGAGCACGGTAGCGGTGCCGTCGCTCACAAGAATCTTCGACAGGCGCCCGATCTGACATCCGCGCCTAAACGCGGTCTTCAGTTGCGCCTGCCCTGAAAACAGCGTCATCGAGCCAACCGCCACCGGGCCGCAATCGGTGAGGAAAACGCTGAGCAACGTGCCGTCGGGCAGGTTGACGTTGCTCACCTGTATTTCCACGATACCAGGCTGCGCCGGAAATCCTGGTTGACTGATTGCGGCGGTCCCCTGAGGCAGGACGCCGCCGATGCTCGGGCCGGCCAGATCGGTCGAGAGCGACGCAAAGAGCGCCAGGGCCGATGTGGCGCCAGTCAGCAGACCGCTTACGATAATCAGAAGTCGAATCCAAGCGCGAATTGACAGCACGAACATGGTAGCTCTCCTCCTTTCTTCAGTGCGGTGCACGTTCCTTCCATGGATGGAACAGAACATTGCTTTTGGCTGCAGGGCGTTCATGCGGCGATCACTCGCGTCCTGCCGTTCTCGATTCGATACCTGGGCCGCTTATCGAGCCAGAGGATCGATTCGGCCACCCGCTCGGGTTTGGACAAAGCGGGGCAGGCTGCCCATCGGTCGAGCGGTTCATTGCCGTAGAGCACCACGCCGGAATGCGAGGTCAGTTGCCGGTCGATGACAGGATCGGGGTCGACGAAGCCCAGCGTGCGGCGCAGCAGTTCGATGTCGCCTGGCGCGCCGGTCAGAAACAACCAACCTGGCTTCACGCCGAGGTTTTTCGCGTAGTGCTTGAGTACGGCTGGCGTATCCTGCTCCGGCGTGAGCGTGATTGAATACATGAAAATGTCGCGGCCTACCCGCTCCCCCAGTACTTGCTGCACCTTCACCAGGTTTGCCGTCATCATGGGGCAGATCTCGCTGCACTGGGCGTAGGTGAAGTTGATGACCATGTGCTTGCCCCGGATCAAGTCGTCGTAGAAGCGGACCTTCTCGTTCTCGTGGGTGAGCAATTGCACGTTCGGAAAGCGCCGCGCCCGCGGCCCGGCGCGTGGCGCGGTGTCCCCGATCAGCGCACGCACTACTCCATAAGCCAGCGGGACGAACGCAGCCCCCGCAAGAACGGTTCTACGCAGCATAATTCGCCTCCTACATCGTTTCCGGGCGCGGCAGCCGCCGCGCCGATACTTGCGGTTCTCCTATCCCGGCACCACGTCCCAGCGCAGCATCATGGCGTGGTCCTCGTGCGTGATGTTGTGGCAGTGCATCGGGTACTTGCCGAGCCAATCGCGAAAACGCGTGAATATGCGCACCTCCTCGCCATGGCCGAGGACCACCACGTCCTTGCGGCCCTGCTCGACGAGCGGCACCGCCCCGTTGAGCGACTTGCGCGAAAGGATCCGGCATTCCTCCAGATGAAGGTGGATCGGGTGCATCCAGCCGCCAGAGTTGTTCTGCAGCACCCAGATTTCGGCGCTGTTCTGCCTGACGTCCGCGCTCGATACGTCCGGATCGAAGAACTCGCCGTTGACGGCCCACGCGCCGTTGGTCCGGTCGAATCTCCACGTCCGCGTCCGCACCACTTCGGCGAGATTGATCGGAGGAAGCTCGTAGAAGAAATCGGGCACGCGGCTCGGGTCATTCGGAACCGAGCGGTCAACGACGAACTTGAGGATCGGCGTTCCGGGACTCACCAGCTTGCCGGTCGGCCCGCGCCCGTCCGTTTGTTCGAGGCGGTTCACCAGAAAAATCTCATCGCCGATATTCGCGTTGGAAAAATCGACCACCACGTCCATGCGCTCGGCCACACCCATGTGCACGCTCTCGACGGATACCGGGCGGGGCAGAAAATTGCCGTCATTCGTGATCTGGATGAAGCGCTGGCCGTTGCTCAAGAAGACTTGATAGAAGCGGGCCGGTCCACCATTCAAGAGGCGAAATCGGTACTTGCGCCGCGCCACGCGCAGGAACGGCTGGATCTTGCCATTGACGGTGTGTTTATCACCGAGCATGCCATCGAGATTGAAGGAATCAAAAAACAACTGCCCGTCGGCATCGAACGCTTTGTCGGCGAAAAGCAACGGCACGTCGAACTCGCCGCTCGGCAATCGGAACGCCGCCGGATTGGGATCCGTCTCCTCGCCGGTGTCGTGTCCGTGGGGGTCGAACAACAGATAGAAACCGACCAGCCCCTTGTACACATTCGACGCGGTGAAGTCGGGCCGGTGCGCGTGGTAGAAAAGCGTGGCCAGCGTCTCGCGCGAGTCCCCACCATCGTCGTCCTGGAATTCGGGCGGAATCGTATCGGGGATTGAAAAGGCGGGGTGGACATTGGGAAAATGGTGGTCCCTGAAATTCCCGCTCGGATACCACTCGAACGGGCCACCGTCGCTCTCCCAGGGCGTGTGGGCATTGTGCAGGTGGGTGATGTCCTCCGGGATGCCAAAACCAACGTGATCGGGCGGCAGCTCATTGCGAAAGCGCACGACGATCGGCTGCGTGTACCTGGCATGGAAAGTCGGCCCGGGAAAGATCCCGTCGTGGCCCCAGATCGTGCTCGGCGGCAAGTCACGATGAAAGCTGTGCAGCGCCTCTCGCGTATGGATTTCGTAGTAGGCGGTGGGCTGGAACCGATCCCAGCCCTGGTGGGGAACGCTGCGCACCTCGCCCGCCGCGACGTTGGGCTCCTTTTGCGGCAAGGGCGATATTGACGGGTTCGGCTGCTTCACCGGCGCAATGGGCAGTTCCTCGATCCACGGCCTGGTAGGGGGACTGACGCGATCCAGGCCCTGCGCGTGCGCCTGGTGCGAAAACCCCTTTCCGGCAAGGAACGCCCCGGTTCCTGACACGAGTCCCAGACTGATGAGTTCGCGGCGCGAAAGTCTGGCTTGCTGGAGCTCGCGCACGAAGTTGATATAGTTATCGGCGGGTCGGCGTGACATATGGCAATCCTTCGCCAAAAAAGGAAAACGATAGTACCGACGGCAGAAATCCTCTTCCTGGAGAATCAACGCCTCAGGATAAACACTGTAGTGAGACGGGCGGGCAAGGTCTATCCGGTAATTAACTGAATCGGATTGCGGTAGATACCCGGGTCTCGTGGAGCTTGAAGCGCGGGCGACAAACGCTGTTTTCGTGCGGTCCAATGCCGCCGCAACATTCTGCGCGCGTCAGCCGGCAGAGATTTGCGCCGAAAGCGCCATGCGCGCAGGCGTCGCGCCTATCGACGCGCTGTCGCAAAAGTTCGATCCGTTCTTTCACATTTTGCCGCATGCAGACTCGGCTGGTTTGGCGCGCCGTCTCACCTGGTTGGCGCTCACGCGCACAAAGCGTTGCAAATGGGCTCTCTGGCGCGTGTGCGCGAACAGGCACTGTGCCCGCACATGATTGAATAATCGAATGCCGATGAATGTTCGAGGAATGTCATCGCAGTCAATGGCGAGCCTCGTCACTGCGCAAGCTGAAACGCTGGAGCCATGCGTTGCTGCTCTGGGACCGACAAATTTAGATGCGCTGCGATCCTGGGCCATTGCGCTACGACGGCCTTGCAGCGTTCGATGATCCCGCGCGCGTCGGCCATCGAAACGCGAAAGTACGGCGCTACCGAATAAGCGAGTTCGAGGTCCATCGCATTGTCGGCTTCGCTGATGTTGAGCTTCAGGCCCTGCGAACCCGGTACCGGATTCATGTCGTATGCGCCTGACAGGCGCCACCCGCGGCCGGGGACCAGGATGAAGCCATGATTGCGCAGATGGTCGTCGGTGTTGGAGACGAGTAAATTGAATACGATGCGCGACCACAGTTCGCGCAAATCGGCGTCGGTCTGCGCGCCGTGATCGATCAGTACGCGTGCAATCTCCAGATAGCTCGCACCGGTCGATGCGTCGTCGCCATCCGCTCGGCCGGTGAGCGTCATGGCCGATGCGAAATGCAGGCGTCGGCCGGCCGGCGTGCGGTCGAAGCGTTGCACCAGAAATGTATGATGGCGATTCGCGAACCGGCGCGCGATGCTTTGCGGCACTTGCAGTGCGCAGCTTCTCGCGAGCGTATGCAGAACCAGCTCCCAGGCCCCCATGTCGTTCTCGTCGCGCACACTGGGAAATTTTGCGATCCACAGGTGTCCATCAGGGTCGACTACGCTCGCCTTGGGCCGAGCGCCGCCGAGCGAGCCGCCTGGTGCAATCAGCATGCGCAGCCATTCACCGCCCTGCTCGGCGGTATTGTCCTCGTCTCGTTCCAACGCGAGGCTTGCCGCTTCAAGCTCGCGCAGTTGCACGAACGGCGGCGCGGCCACGCCATGTCGATTGTCGAGGAAATCGCCTGCGTCGTCCCGTCGGAATCGCAGCGCGCCTACTCGGTACACGTCGTGCACACCCAGCAGATAGTCGGATTCAGTGAGTCGCACGGCACGGTCCACCAGCCCTGCCCGCTGCTCGCGCTCCAGACGGCGCTGCATGAGGAGTCGCCCCCAGCGATCCGGGCTTGCATCGGCGAAAACGCCAAACGTTTCCATGCCTTGTGCCGGGTGCTGACGACCCTCGAACAACCCAAGCCTGGCATCAAGCCGCAAGTTGACTAAGGAGGGATTCTCGAGTGCTGTACGGTCGAACTCGTATTCGAGCACTTCGCGGCCAGAGGCGCGGTGCGCGTGAAACAGACCGAGGCGCAGTGGATCGGATAGACTTTCCCAATCGGCATATACCGCGATGGTGACGGTGGCGCGACCTGCCATGGACTCAGCGTTTCTTCTTTCGGGTCACGGATGCGGTGCGGTCGATCAGACCCGCCAGCGCCTGCGAACTTGCAAAGCCGCCCTTATCGATCCACGCCTTGGTGTCATTGGCCGGCTTGAGGGTCTTTCCGATCTGCTTTGCTGAGCGTTCGAGACGTGCCAGAACCTCGCGCATTTGCTCGGACGGTAACGCATACAGAGCTTTGCGCAGTTGCTCAACCGGGAGCGACTCAAGTGTCTTGCGCATCCGTTCGCTCGGCAGTGATTCGATCAATTTGCGCAGGTGCGCCTGGGGCGATGACTCAATCATGCGGTGCCACGGCGCCACCGGCCCAGTTTCAAGGATCCGCTGTATCTGCGCCGACGCAGTGGAGGACAGGGAGCGCCTGGGGACGCTCACGGGTGATTTGCCCTGCGCTGGCAATCGGGCGTCTTGCAGTTCTCGCCCCAATGGGTCGGCTTGCCCAAGCAGATCGAGATCCTTTTCGATGCCCAGCACTTGCATCACCGCGAGATAGGCGCCCACAGTAACGCCCACCCCGCCCCGCTCTAGGCTGCGCAGGGTCATGGGGGACATGCCGGCGCGCGCCGCCACTTGCTTGGCAGGCAGGCGCCGGCGCAGCCGGGCCAGGCGTAACCGCTCGCCAAACTGGTGCAGCAGCTTTTCGGTGGACGGCAGGAGGGGGGCGGTTTTCTTAGCCATGGTGAAATTATTTTAGCATATATTATGAACAATAGCCATAATAATAGCTCGTTTTGGGTTGAGGCCTTAAGAAGGATATACTAATATTTTGGCACTTCTAGGGCTAAACAGCCACAATTCAACCACTCGTTCCTGTCTGCGCTTCTCAAAGCCGCGCCGGGGCACCGATGTGGACGACGTAGCAAGAACGCTCGCCCATCGTGATTCAGGCGAGCTAGCAGTTCGGCAATCAGGCGCTCCCGTGCCGACAGCAGAACCTTCAGTTTCACGGGTCTGCGGTCATTCCCGGAAACGTGTTGTCGCAGTCGGCGGAAATATCCCGAAGGCTTGGATAAAGCACCTCGTGAATTTGCCGGTTGTGACACGCGAGCTAGGCCACGAAACTGCGCCGGATTCCCGGCGTGATCCCCGCGTGACGAAAGAGTTGCAATACGTCGAATAGGTCCCGCGGATGTTGTCGGTCCAGGGCGGCAGTACGTAACCACCCGAAAACCACTCCGCGTCCAGCGTAGATTGACTGCCCACACTATCGATAACATGAGGACGACAACGCAGCAGCGCAGTCGGTTCGTGGACTGACCTCAGATTTCCCGGACGGTGTCTGACGAATTTCCAGCCCAGGTCGATTGCGGCGAGTTGGAACCCCTTAGCTACCCCTGAGCTTGACGTATGTCATTC
>Ga0209514_10001430_pt1 | contig 41222 bp, 48 predicted proteins | sample Subgrocontami58m_FD_187452 | JGI IMG/M metagenome (GOLD analysis project Ga0209514, IMG submission 187452) | Subsurface groundwater microbial communities from S. Glens Falls, New York, USA - GMW37 contaminated, 5.8 m (SPAdes) (version 3) | ecosystem: Environmental > Aquatic > Deep subsurface >...
GATGGCGTGCCGAAGTCGGCGGATGGGCTAGCGGATGACCGTGGCCTTGATCGCGGTCTGCTGGCTCCACACGGTGGTGACCACATCGCCCGGCTGGATCGACCGCAGGGCCTCTTTGCCCTTCACCGTGACGACCTGCGGCAACTGGATGACCTCGCCGCTGTCGGGCGCCGGCTTGTCGGGCTCGCCGCCCGAAGCATTGATGACGAAGATGGTATTGGTCGAACTGTCGACCTTGGTGACCATGCCGTCCATGTTCCACAGCCGGATCCGCTCCTGGGCACCCGGGATGCCTTCGAGCCGCGCGCCCTTGGCCATCATCGCCTTGGCACGCGCTTCCGTGTCGGGCGTCTTCTTGGCGATCAGGAAGTCCATGTAGTCGTACCAGTGCACGTCGACGATGTTGCCGACCTTGAGCGACGGGTAGTTGGTGACGAGGTCGGCCGCCTTCATCTTCACCCGGCCGAGATCCTCCCAGATGATGGAGAAGCTGCGCACCGGCGGATGCATGATGTGGATCGTGCCGCGCTTGAAGTTCTGCAGGCTGTTCGGCACCACGAGATCGTCCGACTGCGCGAGCGCTCCATGCGACAGAACCGGCAGGGCGCCCGCCGTCAACGCAGCGCCTCCCAGCAGTTTCAACGTCGTCCGGCGATTGGCTTGAAACATGACATCCCCCTCTGGGTGAAGAAAACTCATCCTCGACGCGGGCCACGCAAGGCGCCCCGTCCGCGGCAAGTCACGGAAGGCGCTTCAACCCTCACGTCCATGACGCTTGCTTTTCAGTAGGCCGCCGCAACCCCCGGCGCTTTGCGCCAGATCAAGCGCCAGCGGCGGGGCCGGAAGGTGCCTAGAGCATGCTGCCGGTGAAGACGTCGAAGCGGGCGCGCAGCTCGTCGACGGTCGGGACCTTATCGGCTTCCAGTTCGGGGAATTCCCGGGCGAGTTCCACCCGGTCGAATTCGTCGAGGTGCATGTCGGCGACGGCGTGATCGTCCCTCAGCGCCTCCAGGGCGTTGTGCAGGTGAAACCGCTTCCAGTGCGCGGGCCCCGCATGGCTGCCGGATTCGAGAAGACCCAGCCGCTCCTCGAAGCGCTGCACCACCTTGGCCAAATCTCCCGCCATCGCGACCTCCCGCTGTTCTTCCCGACGTTCCGCGCCGTCCATGGTGGGCGCCCGGCACGCTGTCCGCAAGCCGCGGAGGAGCCGCGAGGCCGGGTCAGCCGGGACAGTTCCGCGGCTGGCCGTCCAGGCCCTCGCGGGCGCGTTCGAAGCTCGCCCGCACGCGATCGCCGGTGCGCTCGATCCTGACGATGTAGAGGCTGTCGTAGTCGTCCTCCCGCCACGCCGGCACGGCGCCGGCATCGCCGCCATGGCGGGCCAGCAGCGACCGCGCGACGTGGACGATCCGCACGTGCTCCCAGGCCACGAACACGAGGGCATTGCGCAGATGCGGTTCGTCCAGCCGCCGCTGCAAGCCGTCCGTATCGGTAAAGCCGACGCTGGCGTCGACCGGCAGGCCGAGCGCGACGGCGGTGGGCTCGATGGTGGCCAGCGGCCGGACGTAGTCGTAGAGCCGGCCGTGGTCTTCGACTTTCTTCGCCGGGTCGGGCGCGAAGATCGCGGCCGGCCGGCCGAAGCGGCGCTGCAGAACCGCCGGCAGGGCGAGAGCCCGGTTGAGGCCCTGGCAGTCGAGCTGGCCGAGACCGGCCGGCGGCTTCTCGCCGTGGCGCAGCAGGACGATGGTCTGCGTCTGCGGATCGGCGGCGCGCGCGGCGGGTCCGGCAAAGACCAGGGTCGCAAGGCCGAGGCCCAGGCAGACGACGAATGTCGGCTTTCTCACGATTCACTCTCCCGGCGCCTGAGATACCGCCGAGGCAACCCGCAAGGCAAGGTGACGGGCGGTGGCGAAGGTCCGGGCGAAATCACCGGCCGGCAACGGAAACCAGCGGCAGGTCGAAGCTCGCGCTGTCGCCCTTGATGTTGGGCGGCAGCGGCGCGTAGGGCGAGCCCGCGCGCACGCCGGAGAGGACGCCGCGGTCGAACTCCGGCACGCCGCTCGAGCGGGCGATGCTGACGTCGAGCAGCCGGCCGTCGCGCGCGATGACGATGCGCACCACGGTGACGCCGCGGCTGACGCGGACGTTGGCCTCGTAGCGGTAGCCCTCGAGCTTGCGCGCGACCTGCCAGAGGTAATTGTCGGCGACGCGGGCGCGGCTGTAGGCATCGGCAGGATTGACGAAGGGATGGGGCGACGGCTCCTCCTTCGGCTGGGCGGCGGGCGGGCGGCGCTGGGGCGCGGGGGTGAGCGGCGAGGGCCGCAGCTCGGGCCTGCGTTCGGCCGGGGGCGGTGGCGGCGGCTTCGGCGGGGCCAGCAGGGGTTGCAGCGGCGGCGCCGGGACCGGCGCCGGCTCGGCGCGCGCCGGCGGGTCGAAGGGTTTGGGCAAGGGCGGCTGGGGCGGCGGCGGCTGGAGCGGCGGCAGCCGTGAGGCTTCCCGCGGCATCGGCGCCGGCAGCGGCGGCGGCGGCACCGGCGGCGCCTTCGACAGCGGCTCGGCCGGCAATGCCTGGGTCGGCCGGTCGGCCGTCACCGGCGCGGGCGGCCGCAGGCCGGACTCGATAGGCGGTGTGGGCGGCTGGAGGGCCCGCTCGGGCGGCGGCGGCTTGGGGGGCTCGAAGAACACATCGATGGGCTCCTCGACGGGCGGCAGCGGCAGCCGATGGGCCGACAGGCCCCACAGCGCCAGCACCACCAGGGCGTGCAGCAGCACCGCCAGCGCCAGCGCCGCGGGCGACAGGCGGTCGGACCGCGAGGAGAAGGTGCTGACGGCGTGGGCCATGACCGGAAAAGCTAGGATGGAATTCCATGCCGCGCCATCGTGGCGGCCGTGCGGCAGAGGAGACGCAGGTGCGATGGCTAGCGCACCACGTGCCCTTCATATTGCGGCAGGTCGTCGGTGATGGTGAACCACGGCGCCTTGGAGCCGACGAAGATGTGCGCGGTCGGGCGGATGGCGGGCGCGTCGACCAGGGTTCCCAGGGCGACGTGAACGTAGGCGCCATCGCGGACCACCGAATAGAGGAGCGAACCGCACACTCCGCAGTGCGTGTCATTGGCGTTCTCGTCGCCGAATATCAGGAGGTTGGCCCGGCCCCTGATGATGTCGAGCCTGTCGCGCGCGATGCCGGCGAAGGGCTTGAAGGCCGCACCCGTCGTCCGCCGGCAGTTCGAGCAGTGGCAGTTGAGCGCGTAGAGGAACGCGTCCGGCACGGCGTAGTGGACCGCACCGCAGAAGCACTTTCCGGCAAGCGTGCGGTCGCCTGCTTTCTTCCCGGTCACAGCCGCCTCCGCCGTTGTCCCCGACATCCCTCACCGAAGGGCGGGGAGGACGCATGAGCAAACCGATGATAGGTTTCCACGATCATCCGGCCAAGTCATCCGAGGAGGGCGAACGAGATGGATTTCACCGGCAAGGTCGCCCTGGTCACCGGCGGCGGCAACGGCATCGGCCGCGCGGCGTCGGTGGGTTTCGCGCGGCACGGCGCAAAGGTGGTGGTGGTCGACCGCGACGGCGCGGCGGCGGAAGCCACCGCGGGCATCATCCGCCAGAACGGCGGCGAGGCCACCGCCGTCACGGCGGACGTCACCAGATCCGACGACGTGAAGGCCTATGTGAAGGCGGCGATCGCGGCGTTCGGGCGGATCGACTGCTTCTTCAACAACGCCGGCATCGAGGGCAAGGTGACGCCGACGGCCGAGTACGATGAGGCAGTGTTCGATGCCGTGATCGGCGTCAACGTGAAGGGCGTGTTCCTGGGGCTGCGCCACGTGCTGCCGGAGATGATCCGCCAGGGCGGCGGCGCCGTGGTCAACACCGCCTCGGTCGCGGGGCTGGTGGGCACGCCCGGCATGCCGGCCTATGTAGCGTCCAAGCATGCCGTGATCGGCCTCACCAAGACCGCGGCGGGTGAAGTCGCGCGCCAGGGCATCCGCGTGAACGCCGTGTGCCCGGGCCCGGTCGACACGCGCATGATCCATGCGCTGGAGGAACAGCTCGCCCCCGGCAACGCGGCGGGAATGAGCGAGCGTTACCAGGCGGCGCAGCCGACCGGGCGCTACACGACGGCCGAGGAGATCGCCAACATGGTGCTCTTCCTCTGCTCCGACCTTGCCGCCAACACCACCGGCGGCCAGTTCGTCGTCGACGGCGGGCGGACCGCGACGGGCGGCGCGGTGACCAATCTGGTCAGGCGCTGAAGGCCCCTGCGTCGAACGACTCGCCGGGCGGTCACCGGCGGCCAGTCAGCGACCGGGCATGGGCCGATAGAGCAGCATCACCCCGCGGTCGGCGGGAACGACCGTGAGCAGGGTGCCATGGCGCTCGTCCTGCCACTGGCGTGCGGCGGTCCCCCCGGATGCCTCGACCGCCTCGCCGTGGATGCCCCGGAGCGGGCCGGAGAGCAGCGCCAGGTCGGCCGTCGGAAAGTGAACGAGGGTCTGGTTCAAGCCGCCCTTGCCGTCGAATGCGAAGGAGGCGGAGGCCGGCATGCCGACCATCGTCACGCTCTCGACGAACAGCACGGGCGCCTGCCGCCGGCTGGCGCGCCGCAGACCGGAACGCCCGGCCGGCAGGGAACGGCCCTGCCACCGCTGGCCGCGGCGAGCTGGCCCTGGTCGATACCCCATTCGGCATATTGCCACCACGCGGCGGCCGGGCCGGCGGCGGCCAGCAGCAGGACTGCCGACAAGCCTACGATTCGCATCTTCCCTCCCGATCGGAAACCATGACGGGCCAGAGCGCGCGCGCCTCGACACAGGTCAATCCGGCGCCCCTTGACGCTGCCGAGAAGGCCGGCCCACAAAGGGTCTTCCTGTGCAGTCGATTCGCTGGAGAGAAACCATGGCCTATACACTCGAACAACTGGGCACCGACATCCACGCCGCCCTCAAGGCGGACGCCGGCCTCGCCGGCAAGCAGGCGATCTGCGGTATCGTGGCGAAGGCGCTGCGCGACGAGGATTTCATCGCCAAGCATCTGACGGCCGACCAGTGCAAGCCACGCAAGGTGCTGTACGAGGACCCCGAGCTGGGCTTCTGCATCTGCGGCCACGTCTACGAGAAGCCGGCGCACGGCCAGCCGCACGACCACGGCCCGAGCTGGGCGATCTATGGGCTGGCGGTCGGCGATACCGAGATGACCGACTGGCGCATCGTCAAGAAGGGCGAAGGCTCCGCGCCGACGCTGGTGGCGCCGGAGAAGTCCTATGTGATGAAGCCGGGCGACGCGCACTTCTACGACGTCGGCGTCGTCCACTCGCCCAAGCGCGACGGCCTCACCAAGCTGGTGCGCATCGAGGGTTCGAACCTCGACCACATCCAGCGCTCCAACATCAAGGCCGCCTGAGGCGGGGCGCGGACAGACCTCGCCCCCGGCTCCCCGGCCGCACGTGGAAGGGAAGCCGGGGAATGGAAGCCGGGCCGCCATCACGCGGCGGCCCGCCACTTTGGCGCGAAGGTGATCGCGCCCTACACTTAACTCATGCTTGTATCGGTCCGGCTCCCCAACTAGGCTTGGCGCAAACTTCGTCCAAGAAGCTTCCCCGGGGAGGATCTGGAGATGTTGCCGCTGGTACCGATCGCGATCTCGCTCATACCGGATCTGATCAAGATCCTGGCCGGCGACAAGGCCGGAGCAGTCGCCGACAGCGTCGCCAAGGCCGTCACCCAGGCAACCGGCACCGCCGATCCGCAGGCTGCGAAGGCCAAGCTGGATGCAGATCCGGCCGCGACCGCCGCGCTGCGCATCAAGCTGGCCGAGATCGCGCTGGAGGCGACCAAGATCCAGAACGACGAAGAGGATCGCAAGCGGAAGGACCAGCTGACGCAGTTCCAGGCGCAGCTGCAGGCCGAAGACCAGAAGCGGAAGGACGAACTGGCGCAGTTGCAGGCGCAGATGAAGTCCGACCTGGAAAACACGACGGGCGCCCGCGCCCTCCAGGAATCGCTGGTCAAGTCGGGGAGTCCCCTGCAGTGGGCGCCGCCGATCGTGTCCATCGTCGTCACGTTGTTTTTCGCCTCGACCGTCATCTTTCTCATCGTCTGGCCGAAGGCAGCCACCAACCCCGACCTTCTCAACATATGCGTCGGCGCGCTGGTCGCCGGCTTTTCGACGGTGATCAGCTACTGGCTCGGTTCGTCGCAGAGCTCTCGCAACAAGGACCTGGCGAACCTGCAGATTCAGACCACGCAAGCCGAGCAGGCAACGAAGCAGATCCAGGCCTCGGCCAGGCAGACGACCGAGATCATCAAGGCAGCAACCAACCTGGAGGCGCAGCGCAGTCAGCCTGCTGTGCAGCCAAGCGCTCCCGCCGCCAGGAGCGACAACTTCGATCAGTGCCTTCGACTGGTCCTGGGGGCGGAGGGCGGCTTCGGCAACCATCCCAGGGATCCCGGCGGGGCGACGAACTTCGGAATCACCTTGGAAACGCTTGGCGCCTGGCGGAAGAGCAAGTCGCCGGACGCCGAAACCACGATCGACGACGTCAGGAACCTGACGATCGCCGAGGCCACCGAGATCTATCGGACGAACTACTGGAATCGCCTGAGGTGCGGCGACCTGCCCGGCGGCATCGACTTGCTGGTCTTCGATTTCGGCGTGAATGCGGGACCGGGCACTTCCGCCGCGACCCTGCAAAAGGTCATCGGCGCGGAGCAGGACGGGTCGATCGGCCCGCTCACCCTCCACGCCGTGGGCGCCATCGATCGACTGAAGGTGATCCGCGAATTCTCGGCAAGAAGGCTCGAGCTTTACCGCTCGTTCAAGAACTTCGACGTCTTTGGAACCGGATGGACAAACCGCACCAACAGCATGGAGCAGGCGGCCCTCAGGATGGCCGGCTGACTTCGGGCGCCGAACGCTCCGGGGTCCGCGGCCCCTACTCCAGCACCTTGGGCGGCCTGTAGAGCGGGAAGCCGTTGAACGGCTTGGACCGGTCGTGGTCCGGCACCTCGTAGAAGCTCGACTTGCCGTAGTTGTGCAGGCCGCCGTCGACACGCAGCGAGATGCCGGTGACGTAGGCCGCGGCATCGCTCAGCAGATAGACGATGGCGCCGGCGATCTCCGATTCGGTGCCGTGCCGCTTCAACGGAATGCGCTTCCTGACGCCGCGCAGCACGTCGTGGGCACGCTCGGGGTAGCGGTCGAGACCCGACGAGGCGATGAAGCCCGGGATGACGGAATTGATGCGCACGCCGGCATGCGCCCATTCGACCGAGGCGGTGTAGGTGAAATTGGTCTGGCCGGCGCGCGCCGCGCCATTGTGGCCCATGCCCGGCATGCCGAGCTCGAAATCGGCGCCGACGTTCACGATGGCGCCGCCGTTTTTCTCCATCCAGCCGAGATAGACCGCCTTCGACACCAGGAAGGTCGCGGTCATGTTGTTGGCGACAACGGCGTTCCAGCCGTTGAGCGAGATGTCCCTCAGTTGCGCCGGGAATTGGCCGCCTGCGTTGTTCACCAGGCCGTCGATGCGGCCGCCCCACGCCAATACGCCGTCGACGGCCGCCTTCACCTGGGCCTCGTCGCGCAGGTCGGCCGAAAAGGTGAAGGTATCGGGATCGCCCAGCTCCTGCTTCACCTCGTCGAGCTTCGACGGGGTGCGCCCGATCAATGCAAGGCGCGCACCCAGAGACTTCAGCTCGTGCGCGGTGCAGCGGCCAAGACCAGAACCGCCACCGGTGACGACGATGGTCCGGCCGGCAAACAGGTTGGGGCGGAAGATGGAATCATAGGGCATGGGATGAGGCCTTCTGTTCGTGGCGATCAGCCACCCGTCGCGCGGCGGCCGAGGTGGCGCTGCAGGGTGCGCATGAGGGCGAAGCCGGCCTGGAGCGTGACGCCGAAAAAGAGGATGCCGATGGCGAACAGCACCAGCTTGTCGCCGAGCGCGGGCAGCAGCACGGCCTCGCGCAGGATCACCGCAATGCCCTCGGTGACGCCGATGGCGGCGCCGGCGCTGGACGACATCACGAGGACGAAAAAGGCGCGCGTGACGTTGGGCAGGAACTGGAGCGCCCCCAGGGTCGAGCCGGCCCGCAGCTGCTTCAGCGCCTCGGCGCCGTTGTCGGCGACATAGGAGGCCGAATAAGGCACCAGCGACAGCGCCACCGTAATGATCCCGGATGGGGCAACGCCGACGCCGAACAAAGTGGCGTCGCGCGGGATGATGTTCAGCAGGAAGAACATGACGACGAAGGTGGGCGCCGCTCGCATCAGGCCGATCAGCGCGGTGGCGGCGGCACCCGTCACGCCGCCGCTCAGTCGTGCCAGGCCCAGCAACGCGCCGAGCGCCAGGCCGATCGCCAGCGCGATGGCCGCGATCTCGAAGTTGACCGCCATGCCCGCCAGAAGCTCGGGAAAGAAACCGGCGGAGAGTTGCTTGGCCATCATGCCGGCGCGTGCCTCTGCTCGAGGAGGATGCGCAGCCGGCCGCACAGCCAGACCACGATCACGACCACGGCCACGTAGAAGACGAGGAGCAGCGAATAGGTCGTGGCGCGACCGCTGGCGAACGAGGTGATGTCGGTGAGCGCACTCAGGAGTTCCGGTGCGCCGATGAAGCTCGCGATCGGCGTGCCCTTGGCGGCATTGATGAGGAACGACACGATCTGCGTCGCCGAGCGGCTGACGGCGCGGCCGAACAGCTCCCGTGTCGGGATCGACGCGCTGCCGCGCTCGGTCCGCAGGGTATGCATTGCCTCGGCGATGGCCTGACCGGCATTGCTGCCGTTCATCAGTCCGAGCGCCACGATCGCAGCGCCGATCGCCACCGCCGAGGAATAGGGAAAGAGGGCGTGGGCTACGGCGGCGGCGATGACGAGCGTCAGCACGACGGGCGAGGATTGCAGGACGACGGTGACGGCCCGCGCGGGCCAGCGCAGCAGGAACATGCGCGAGCTCTGCACCGCCCCCAGCATCAGGGCGAACAGCAGGGTCGCGGCGAGCGCGCCGGCAACCAGGATGAGGGAATTGGCGATGCCGTCCCTGAACAGGGACCACGCCGGCATGGTCTTGAACATGGGCAGCGACAGCGCAATGCCGGTTCGCGCCGCGACCCATTTCTCGAAGGCCACGACACGGCCGGCGAAGGGCGTCGGCTCGAGATCGGCCTCGAGCGCGGGCAGCACGCAGGCGGGATTGGTGCTGCCGGTGTCGGTGTTGCACTCGGGCCGCTTCCATACGGCCTGCTGGCGCTCGAGGAAGCCGGTACCGACGCGATTGGCGCGGGCGATCTCGAGGAAGACGCCGTCGCGGTGGAAGATCTGGCTCATCAAGTCGAACGCCCGGGCCAGGCGATCAGTGCTGGCGGTGCGGGCCACCGCCATGCCCCACGGCACCTGGGCGAAGCCGAACTTCTTGTCGAAACGGGCGGCGAAGTCCGGATCAATGAAATAGAAGTCGAAAAAGGAATCGTCTTGCGCCGCGAGCGTACAAGTCTCGTCGCCAAGCCGATCCGGCAGCACGCCCGCCTCGTCGAACAGCATCAGGCGGGTGTTGTGCGAGACGATCTGGGCATTCGAGCCGTTGCCGATGGTGACGCAGATGGTGCGGCCGGCAATGTCGGCCCAGCCCTTCACCGGAAGCGCCCGCGGACCCACGATGATCGTCTCGGACTGGTAATAGTGAGGCCGGATGAAGCGCACCTGGCCGTCGCGCTGGGTGTTGTGCCCCATGGTCGCGACGATGACGTCGATACGACCCTCGGCAAGCAGCGGAACGCGAGTGGCGGCATTGACGCGGACGAGAGTGGGTTCGACATCGAGGCGTCTGGCCAACGCGCGCGCCACATCGACGTCGTAGCCGCTGCGGGTCTCTCCTTCGCGCGTACCGAACAACGGATAGTACTCGCGCACGCCGGGACGGAGGCGGTTCTCGCAGAAGACGCGGACGAGCCGATCGAGGTTCGGCTGCGCGCAGGTGCCGGGCGCCGAGGCCTCGGCGCGGGCGTCTTCGATCAGCTTGGCAAGCGCCGCATCGGGTGTCTCGGCCTGCGCCGGGAATGACGCGAACGCGGCGACCAGCACGAGCAACAGGATCTGCCATGCCCGCATTTCAGGCTGAAGCTCCCGCCCCGACTTCGGCATCGGCGATCTCGACGATGTGCATCTCGCCGAAGGTATAGGGGCCATGGCGGTGAATGGTTCTCCCCTCCTCGGCACGCAAGACGTCCGCGGTCATGCGCGCAAGCTTCTCTGGCGCGATATAGACCAGGGTCGTCAGCACGATCCGAAGCGAAAGGCCGTTCTTCGCCGCCAGCGCGCGCGAGCGTGCGAGATCGTCGAAGGCGTTGTGGGTGATGATGGCGCGGCCGCCGGGGGCAAGATGATCGCGCAGTCCCTCGAGGAAGGGATCGAGCAGGCGGCGGCCGTCCGCGCCTCCCGAACTCCAGGTCGGCAGGCGGCCTTCGACTTCGACCGCATCCATCGGAAAGTGCGGGAGATTGGCCACGACGAGATCGAAGCGGCGGCCGGCCACCGGCCGCCACATGTCGCCGCAGTGCAGCTCCGCGATGGCGCCCTGGCCCAAGTCGTCCAGCAGCGATGCGCTTGCGGCAACGGCGTCCCCCTCGATGTCGATACCGCAGAGGGAGGCAGCGCCCATCGCGCCCAGCGCCGCCAGCACGACGCCGCTGCCGCAGCCGATCTCGAGCACGCTGGCGCCCCGCACGCGGCCGGCGTCGAGGCGCAGCGCCTGAATCAGCGCTGCGGTGTATTCGCTCGGCCGCAGCGCCGCCGGGGCGGGCAGGCGTTTTGCTGTGTCGAACATCAGCGCGAGAGCTGGCGCGGAACGCGCGGGCCGGCGTCCAGGGTGTCGAGCCGCCTGGCCATTTCGAAGGCCACCGGATCGTCGGGATATTCGGCGAGGATCTCCCGGTAGCGCCCGAGCGCCAGCGCGATATCTTCCGCGACCAGCGCTTCATAGGCGGTGCGCGTCAGTTTGCACAACCTGACCGTCGCGGCATCGGCTTCGAACTCGGGCCCGAGGCCATGGGCGCCCATCAGCTCGTAGATCGGGATCCTGGCCCGGCGGCCCTTGACCGCGACATCGTCGATCGGCCGGACGCAGAGGCGCTCGCCCGCCTCCTTGAAGACGGAATGGCTGATCGTGATGCGCGTGCCGTATTCCTTGTTGATGCCCTCGAGCCGGGCCGCGACGTTCACGCCGTCACCCATCACGGTGTAGCTCATCCGCTCCTTGGAGCCGATGTTGCCCACGAGAACGGCGTCGCTGTGGATACCGATGCGGATATTGAGCGGCTTCAGCCCCTCCTCCTGCCAGCGCGCGTTGAGCCCGTCCATGCCCTTTCGGATGCGGAGCGCGGCGAAGCACGCGCGCGCGGCATGGTCGTCGAGCAGCGCCGGCGCGCCCCAGAAGGCCATCACGCCGTCACCGATGAACTTGTCGATGGTGCCGGCCTCCTCGTTCACCGCCTTGGTGACGACCGCCAGATAGGCCGAGACGCGCAGCAGGAGCTCCTGCGACGGCACCTCCTCCGACAACGAGGAAAAGGCCTCGAGGTCGGAGAAGAAGATCGTCAGGAAGCGGCTGTGCCCCCCCAGCTCCAGCTTCTGGTCCGAGTCGAGAAGCTGCTTGACCAGGCCCACCGGCACGAAGGCGGCGAACGACTTGACCGCGGCATCGAGCGTGTCGATCGCGCGCGACAGAACGGCGACCTCGCGAATCGGCGATTCCAGCGGCGGCAGGTTTTCGCCCTCGAGGTCCTGGATACGAACCACCTTGGTCGCGAGCTTCTCCAGCGGCGCGGAAATCACGCTCGACAGGAAGTAGATGATGAAGATCTGCAGCGCGATCGCGACCATGCCGAAGAGGAAGAGCCGCTCGTTGTGCTCCTGGAAGGCCTCCGTGAAATCGCCGAGCGGTGTCACGATGAAGAGCTGCCACCTCTTGCCGAAGTCGGGCGGCAGCGTCGTGAGACTCGCCACGTAATCCTTGCCGCCGTAGGCGAAGGGAAACAGCTTCTCGCTGTCGCGCGGCCGGGCACTGAAGGCAATGGCCGGCAAGTCGTTGCCGAGCGACGTGATGTGCTGCAGCTCCACCCGGCCGTTGTAGGTGGTGTAGGTCTTGGCGAGTTCGGAGTTGGCGATCACCCGGCCCTGATGGTCGAGGATGTAGCTCAGCGTCCCGGGGCTGATCTTGCGCTCGGCGAGATACTCGGACAGGCCATCGAGGGTGATGTCGGCGGCGGCGATGCCCAGCAGCTTGCCGTCATTGAAGATCGGGGCAGCGACCGTGAAGCCGATCAGGCCGAGCGCGGCGAAGACGTCGGGGTCGGTGATGACCGGCTCTCCGGCCTGCTGGGTCATCCGGTACCACAGGCGTGCGCGCGGGTCGTAGCCGGTGACCTGTTCAGACTTGCCGACCTCCTTCTGCCGGGCGTCGAGAAAAACGTAATGGTCGACCGGCGCCGCGCCGCGCGGCACGGCGTCGATCCAGCGATAGGCGTATCGCGCGTCCGGCGGCGGCAGCTTGCCCTGGACCTCGACCTTGGATTCGATCTGGCGCGCCTGCCGGAACGAACCGTCGGCAAGGCCGACATACATGCTGACGATCTTGCTGCTGTGCTGGACGATGCTGAAGAGGTACCTGAGCGAGCGGTTGTCGGAGTAGAAATCGGGCTGATCGGCGCCAACGGCAGCGGCGCTCCGCACCAGCGACCTGATGGGATCGAAATCGTGCTGGATGTTCTCGATGGCGTCGGTGCGGAAACGCTCGACGAGGCCGTCGGCATTGGCGCGCGCGATCTTCTCGTTCGAGACGTAAGTGACGGCGATGATCGCGAAAAACACCGGCACCGTGAGCAGCGCGAACAGTGTCAGGATACTCGGCCGCAGGCGCAGGTTTTTCACGAGGGTGTTTTTCATGCGCCGGCTGTTGAGGAGAGTTAAGCAGTATAGGGGAAACTGGATTCATCGTCCATGCAGGGAGCCGGTCGCGCGTCCTAGAGCGGCGGGCGCCTGAGGTGCCAGTCGGTGGCCTGCTGGTAGGCATGGCCGGCGCCGAGAATGGCGGCCTCGTCGAACGCCCGACCGACGATCTGGAAGCCGACCGGAACGCCGTCACCCGTCATGCCACCGGGCAGGGTAAGCGTCGGATGGCCGCTCATGTCGAACGGCGCCGTATAGCGCAGCCGCGCCGCAACGGTCTCGGCCGTGCGGCCCGCCGCAGCCATCGCCGCAATCGACCACGCGGCCGTGCCCATGACCGGCACCAGCAGCAGGTCGACCGACGCCAGCAGGCGGTCGATCTCGCCCTTCACGCGCGCGCGCAGAAGAAGCAGCCGACCGAGGTCGAGCGCGGAAAGTCCGCGGCCGAGATCGAGCAACGAGGCGAACTCCGCGCCATACTCCGCGCGCCGGGAGGGGAACGTCGCCTCGTGGGCCAGTGCCGCCTCGACGCCACAGAGCTGCCGCCACTTCAACGCCGCCTCGTCGAACTCCGGCAGCGCGACCTCCACCGGCACGGCGCCCGCCCGCCGGAACGCCGCGACGGCGCCGTCGAACGTCCGCTGCGAATCGGCATCCATGCCGATCAGGTTGGTCGGAACGCCGAGCCGCCGGCCCTTCACCCCGGCGCCGATCGACCCGGCGTAGTCGGGCACCTCGAGCGGCACGGCGGTCGGATCGTCGGGGTCGGCGCCGGCGATCACGCCCAGCACGAGCGCCGCGTCGAGCGCGCTCCTGCACATCGGACCGACATGGTCGAGCGATTCGGCCAGCGCAAAGACGCCGGCACGGCTGACCCGGCCCTAGGTCGGCTTGAGGCCGGTGAGGCCGTTCATGGTCGAGGGAAAACGGATCGACCCGCCGGTATCGGAGCCCAGCGAGGCGAAGCAGAGGCCGGACGCCGTCGCCACGCCCGAGCCCGACGACGACACGCCGGGCCAGTAGGCCGCATTCCAGGGATTCACGGGCGGGGCGATCTCGGGATGATGCAGGCCGTAGGCGCCCTCGGTCATCTGCAGCTTGCCCAGGATCACCGCGCCGGCGGCTTTCAGGCGCGCCACCACCGTCGCGTCCTTCGTCGGCACATGGCCGCGGTGGATCGTCGTGCCGGCCGCCGTGGCGATGCCGGCGGTATTGCAGAGGTCCTTTACGGCGATCGGCACGCCATGCAGCGCGCCGCGCGATTTGCCGGCGGCGGTCTCGGCGTCGAGGCGTGCGGCGTCGGCCAGCGCCCGCTCGGGCGTCAGGGTAGCGTAGGCCTTGAGCCTGGGATCGAGCTTTTCGATCCGGCCGAGAATCGACCTTGTCGCCTCGACCGAGGAGAGCTTGCGCGCCTTCAGACGCCGCGCGACCTCGTCGAGCGACAGATAGTGCAGATCTTCCGGCATGCGCGTCCCCTCACAGCGTCCTGTCCATGACCTGAATATGTTCGCCGCGATAGTCGCGCTGCTCAAGCGCCCGCCAACCCAGGCCGGCGTAGAGCGCCGTGGCCGAGGTCGTGAAGAGATAGAGCCGGGAATAGCCCAGGCGCCGCGCCGCCTCCTCGACGGCGCGCACCAGGGCCGAGGCGATGCCCTTCCTGCGGTGTTCCGATGGCACGAAGACGCTGGCGAGCCAGGGGTTGCGCGGATCGCCTTGGAGATCGTCGAAGATGAGCGAGGCCGTGCCGACGATGCCATAGCCCTCGTCGAGGGCGATGAACGCGACCGGGACGCGATCGACGTTCATCTTGCCCTGGATCCGGACGACACGCTGCGCCAGCGTCTCCCCGGGATTGAGATGGCCCCACTCGGCGAAGCCCCAGGCCGCAACCTGGGCGGCCAGATCGGGATGCTCGACAAGCGGGGCGATCCTCATGCGCTCAGCCGACCGCCTTGAGGTTCACGGCCGCCTCGCGGCCGCGTTCACTTGCGATCTCGTAGCTGATCTTCTGGCCCTCGTTGAGGCCGTTCAAGCCCGACCGCTCGACGGCGCTGATATGGACGAACACGTCCTTGCCGCCGCCATCCGGCTGGATGAATCCGAATCCCTTGGTGGCGTTAAACCACTTCACCGTCCCTGTAGCCATCGTCTCTCTCCGTTGGGCGAGCACTCATGCAAAGATGCCGGCGATGCGCTCGCTGCTGCCGCCGACAAAAAGGCTTACATCGTCGCGCCGATCTTCCACGGCTCGAATTCGTCGTCGCCGATGCCCAGCTTCTCGGATTTCGTCTTCTGCCCCGACGCGGTGGCGAGGATCAGGTCGAAGATGCGCCGGCCATTCTCCTGGATCGTCTCCTCGCCGTCGACGATGGTGCCGCAGTTGATGTCCATGTCGTCGGTCATGCGCCGGTAGAGCGCGGTGTTGGTCGCCAGCTTGAGCGAGGGCGTGGGCTTGCAGCCGAATATGCTGCCGCGGCCGGTGGTGAAACACAGCACGTTGGCGCCGCCCGCCACCTGGCCGGTGGCCGACACCGGATCGTAACCGGGCGAGTCCATGTAGACGAAGCCCTTGGCCGTGATCGGTTCGGCATATTCGTAGACGTCGACCAGGTTGGTGGTGCCGCCCTTGGCGACCGCGCCCAGCGACTTCTCGAGGATGGTGGTGAGACCGCCCGCCTTGTTGCCGGGCGAGGGATTGTTGTTCATCTCGCCGCCGGTCCTGGCGCAGTGATCCTCCCACCATTTGATGCGCTCGACGATCTTCTCCCCGACCTCGCGGCTCACGGCGCGGCGTGTCAGCAGATGCTCGGCACCGTAGATCTCCGGCGTTTCCGACAGCACCGCCGAGCCGCCGTTGCGCACCAGCAGGTCGACCGCCGCGCCCAGCGCCGGATTGGCCGAGATGCCGGAGTAGCCGTCCGAGCCGCCGCACTGCAGCGCCAGGATCAGCTCGCTGGCCGGGATCGACTCGCGCTTGACGTTGTTGACCTCGGGCAGCAGCTCCTTCAGGAAGCCGACGGCGCGCATCACGGTCCTGGAGACGCCGCCCTCGTCCTGGATCGCCATCGGGATCAGCCTGGGCCCTTCCTTGAGGCCCTCGGCATTCATCAGGCCCGATATCTGGTTGGCCTCGCAGCCGAGGCCGAGCACGACCACCGCCGCCATATTGGGATGGCGCGCATAGCCCGCGAGCGTGCGACGCAGCACATCCATCTCGAGGCCGGAGGCTGCCATGCCGCAGCCGCCGCCATGGGTCAGCGGCACCACACCGTCGATGTTGGGGAAAGCGCCAAGCAGCGGTTCGATGTGGCGCGCGATCATGCGGCTGGTCGCGGCCGAGCAGTTCACCGTGGTGACGATGCCGAGATAGTTGCGCGTGGCGGCGCGCCAACCCCGGGAGCTGGCGTCGGCGCGGCGGTAGCCCTGGAAGGTCGCGGCCGGCACGATGTAGTCGGTCGGATGGGCGTCGGCGCAGAAGGCGTAGTCGCGCTCGAAGTCGCCCATGACGCAGTTGTGCGTGTGGATGTGCGTGCCGGGCGCCAGGTCGTCGGTGGCGAAGCCGATGATCTGGTTGTACTTGCGCAGCGGCTCGCCCTTCTTCACCGCCCGGGTCAGGATCTTGTGGCCGGGCGGCACGCGCGTGGCGGCCGCCACCTCGCCCTCGACCTTGGTGCCGGGAAGAATATCCATGCGCGCCACGATGACGTTGTCGCCGGGATGCAGGCGGATGGTGAGCGGTGCGGTCATGGTGATCTCCTACGCGGCACGCTTGGCGCGGATGGCATCGATCGCGGCAAAGAGCTTCAGGCAGTCGGCTTCGGCCAGCGACATCAAGGGCGCGCGCATGCGCGACCACGCCACTGGGTCCTTGCGACGATGACCGACCAGGGCCTTGACCGCTGCCGTGACGGCATGGCGCAACACGAGCTCGACCATGGCATTCACCCGCGGTTCCTCGACGCCATCGACCAGCGGCAGCATCAGGTCGGGCGCGATGTTGGCGAGGCCGGTGATGGCGCCCGAGGCGCCGAGGTTCATCGCCTTGGCAAGCAACCGCTCGTCGCCGATCAGGATGTGCAGCTCGCCATGGTGCTTCAGCAGCGCCAGGGCGTTGTCCCAATCGCCGGACGAGTCCTTGACGCCCGTGACCTGCTTCGGAAACGCCTTCTTGAGCTGCTCGATGAGGTCCATCGACAGGCCGACCGAGGTCACCTGCGGGATGTGATAGAGGATGACGTTGCTGGCCCTGGTCCCGAGTCCGGTGAGGACTGCGGCGAACCAGTCGAACAGGCCCTCGTCGCCCACGCCCTTGAAGTAGAAGGGCGGCGCCAGCAGGAAGCTCGGGCAGCCGGCCATCAGCCCGGCGCGGCCCTGGGCGATCGCCTCCTCGACCGAGGAAGCGGCGATGCCGACCACGAGCTGCTTCAGGGGATCGACGCCCGCGCCCACCAGCGCACCCAGCGCACGGTTGCGTTCGTTCACCCCCAGCGAGGCGCCCTCGCCCGTGGTGCCGAACACCGTAAGGCTCGTGCACCCGTCGGCCAGGGACTGGCGGCCGTGGGCGACGAGACGCGGCAGGTCGATCGTCCGGTCTTCGGCGAAGGGCGTGGCGAGGGCGACGGAGAGCCCGAAGCGGTTGGCGCGAAGCGGCACTTTTGGTTCCTTCCCGATTTTCCTTGCCGGGATGATAGCGCCGTCACGCCGGCCCGGCCATGCTATGGTGAGTTGCCGATGGGAGCGCGGGCGCCATGAAGACATGGACCTGGTCGCAAGCGTGGTCGCGTACGAAGGCGCTGTGGAGCGCAAGTCTTGCCGTCCTCGCCTTCGTCACGCCATTGCGCAGATGGTTCGTCGACCTACTCGTCGTGGCCGTTGCCCTGGTGTTTCTCGCGGGTGCCGTCCCCGAGCTTTGGAACGCCGCGCCGGTCATGGATCCGATCTCGGTTCCAAGGTCGCTCGTCGAGCGCGGCTATTCCGGCGACGTCGTCGCGGCTCGGCTGATCGACGATGCGCGCGACATCGAGCGGGTGACCAACGCCGGCAGCAAGAGCAACAGCGCCGCCGCCACGACGCGCTTTACCCAAGCGCTCGACGTCACCGTGCCGGGCTCGGGCGTGTCGCTGGCCGTCGTCATCGAGACCGTGAAGCGTCTCTTCGGGCTGCAAGCCCGGCGCATCGGCGGCGAGATCCTGGTCGACGGGAGTGGCCCGAGCCCCAGCTATCGCATGACGGTACGTGTCAGCAGGCCGCCATGGGCCTTCACCACCACGGACAATGCCTCGATCGACGCCGTGATCGGGAGCAGCGCGGAGCAGCTCACCGGCGTAATGCGGCCCTGCGCACTTGCCGCCCTATTGCTCGACAATGGCGGAGTGAGGGACGATATCGACCGCTTGATCGATACCTGCCGGCATTCGGGCGACGATCTCGAGTGGGCGCACAATCTGCGCGGCCTGCGTCTTGCCGAGCAGGGCCAATTCGACGCGGCGGTCGAGCAATACAGAATGGCTCTCAAGCTCTTCCCGACCTATGCCAATGCCAAGAAGAACCTCGACGCGGCCATCAGGAAGGAACCACCTACGCACCCGCCAGCAGCAGGATCACGCCCGCCACGCTGACCACGATGCCCAGCAATCCGACGGCATGGAGCTGCTCGCCGCGCAGGAAGAAATAGCTCAGCACCACCGCGATCAGCGGGAACAGCGCCACCAGCGGCGCCACCAGGGCGATCGAGCCCAGGCCGAGCGCGGCATAGAGAAGGAAGGTCGCCGTGCCGTTGCAGAAGCCGACGGCCAGGAACCAGCGCACGCCCGCCGGATGCGCCGGCCCTTCGCGCCACGCCCGGCGGCCGACGAGGGCCAGGATCACGACCGTCGACAGCGCGTAGCCGATCGCCGCCGCCGCCAGCGGCTCGTGCCACAGCGCGAGGCCGGTCTTGATCGCGGGCTGGATCGAGCCGCGCACCAGCGCCGCCGCCAGCGGCAGGCCCAGCACCCAGACCGACCACTGCCGCCCGCCCGCCCCGCCGCGCAGCGCCAGGAGCGCGACGCCGCCCACCACCATGGCGAGTCCGGCCACCTGGCCCAGCTCCAGCCGTTCGCCGAGGAACAGCACGGCGCCCAATACGGCGAACACGGGCGTCACGTTGCCCACCGCGCCCGAGACGGCGGGCCCCAGCGCCTCGTTGGAGCGCACCGCCAGGATCGACACGACCACGGGGAAGATGCAGCCCACGGCGGCGAAGATCAGGGCGGCCTCGAGGCTGAAGCTCGACCAGTCGACGAACACGACGGACAACGTCCACGCAACGGCCAGTGCGCCGCCGATCGAATAGAGCGGCGAGCGCCAGGACGGCATGGTCCGCAATCCGAACTGGGTCAGGATCAAGGCGAGCGCAAAGCAGAATGCCGCACCGAGGGCCAGAAAGGCTGCCCCGCTCATGGGAATCTGCTATTCCCGCCGCCTTCGCCGAAAGAGGACAAGATGGACACGCTCACCTACTGGAACGGCACGTGGCACGAGGGCAACCCCGCGATCCTGGGGCCGCGCGATCACGCCATGTGGCTGGGGTCCATCGTATTCGACGGCGGTCGCGCCTTCGAGGGCTGCGGGCCCGACCTCGACCTCCATGCGGAACGCGCCGTGCGCTCGGCCCGCGCACTCGGCCTCAACCCGACACAGACGCCGGAGGAGATCCTGAAGCTGATGCACGAAAGCGTGCGCCGCTTCGGCCCCAAGGCCGAACTCTACGTGCGGCCGATGTTCTGGGCCGGCAAGGGCGGCGCGGGCCCGATCTCGGTCGATCCCGACTCCTGCCAGTTCCTGCTCTGCACCTATGTCGCGCCGATGCGCGCCGGCAGCCCGCTGACGCTCGGCCTGTGCCGCTCGATCCGCCGCCCCACGCCCGAAAGCGCACCGACCGATGCCAAGGCAAGCTGCCTCTATCCCAACTCCTCGCGCGGCGTGGCCGAGATGCTGAAGCGCGGCTTCAACAACGGCATCGTGCTCGATGCGCTGGGCAACGTGGCCGAGACCTGCAGCTCCAACGTCTTCCTCGCCAGGAACGGCGTCGTCGCCACGCCGGTGCCCAACGGCGCCTTCCTGGCCGGCATCACGCGCAACCGCACCATCAAGCTCCTGCGCAATGCCGGCATCACCGTCGAGGAGCGCACGGTGGTCGCCGCCGAACTCGACGAGGCCGACGAGATCTTCACCACCGGCAATGCCGGCAAGGTGCAGCCGGTCAGCCGCTACGAGAGCCGCGACCTGCAGCCCGGCCCGATCGCGGCCCGCGCGCACGACCTCTACATGGCGTTCGCGCGCACGCAGCGGATCATCTGAGGGCGGCAGCGGCACACGAAACGTGCCGCAAAAGGCCGCCAGCCGTGCCGCTGCCTGTGCCGCGGCGGGCAAATCGCCGAGCGCAAGCAACGGTTCGGCAAAAGCGGCGGCACAGCGCCGCCCGTCGCGCGGGACGGCTCCGGATCGCGGCGTTGTCCGGCCGGCAGCTCAATGCAGCGTTCTGCCCGCCGCCTTTCGCGGCGCCCGCTTCTTCGGCGCCGGACGCTGGGCGCGCAGCCAATCGAGGGCGCCGGCCGTGTCCCGCCAGGCGGCGGCGTGATCCTCGATGTAGACCACCGCCTCGCTGGGAGCGCCCGGGCTGTAGTAGGGCGGCTTGCGACGCGGCACCGCGCGGTCGCCGCAGAGGTAGTCGCGCACATGGCGGTTGATCTCGACCGCCTCCGCCAGCAGCGCCCGGCTCGCGTCGGTATCGCCGGCCTTGCGATACGCCACCAGTGCCTTGGTCCAGCCCCAGAAGGCCGAATACTCGTCGCCATAGGCCGCGAGCAGCGCTTCGAGTTCGACGGCGCGGTCCGCTTGCGCCAGCCAGCCGGCGAGAAGATAGCGCGCGCCCTGGTTGTCGCCGGGATTGAGCGCCAGCACCGCCTGCAGATGACCGATCGCCTCGTTGAGGGCGACCTCGTCTCGGGCGACCGCGTCGCGGGTGCCGCGCCGCCACAACGCCACGGCCAGGCCGACGCGCGAGCGCATGTAAGGGCGGGTCTCGAGGATGCCCCAGAAATGCCCGGCCATCTCCTCGAAGAGCTCGCTGCCCAGCGCCTCTTCTCCCGCCGCCACGCCGCGCCGCCACAGCTCGAGCTGTTCGTCGGAGCCGGCCTTGGCCGCGTCGGCCAGGATCGCGTAGCCGTCGGCGCACAGCGGACTGACCTTCAATGCTTTTTTCGCCAGGGCAATGCGGCGCGCCGGGTCGGGCTCGTCCCAGGCGTCCCAGGCGATGTCCTGGGCGTCGTACAAGGCAGCCGCAGCCGCCTTGGACGGCTTCCTGGAGAGTTTCCTGCGGGCCATCTCGACCTCCCCCCGTTCGATTCCGCGCGCGTCGAGCCTAGCCACCTGGCCGGTGGATTGAAAACGGCGGCCGCTGCGGCCTCATCATGACTGTCGCGACGGCGGTGGCGGCACCGGCCGTCGGGCGACACATCGTCGACGACCTTTGCAAAGGCCTGGAAAGCGTCGCCAAGGGTGATTTGAATTTGCCCGGCGTCGACTTCAAGGGCAGGCTTGCAGAATCTCGAATGCCGGACCTGTCGATGTCCCTTCCATGAGCGACCTGCTCGAAACCTATACCGCCGCCCTGCCGGGCCTGTGGCTGATGGACACCGCGCGCTATCTGGTGGCGGCGGCGCTGATGACGCTCGTCCTGGTCGTGTTCTGGCGGGCCGGGCTGGCGGCGCGCAAGCTGCAGGCCCGCCACGCCACCGCGCGCGACATCCGCCGCGAGGTCCTGGCCTCGCTGCGCTCGTCGCTGGTCTTCTCGCTGCTGGCCGCCGGCGTCTTCGTGGCGGCGCAGCAGGGCTGGCTCACGATCTACCGGGGCTTCGGACGGGCAGGGCCGTTCTACTTCGTGCTGTCGCTCGCCTTCATGCTGGTCGCCCACGACACCTGGTTCTACTGGACGCATCGCGCGATGCATCACCCGCGCCTGTTCACGGTCTTTCATCGCACGCACCATCTGTCGCGCACGCCGACGCCGTGGACGGCCTACTCCTTCTCGGTTCCCGAGGCGATCGTTCAGGGCGCATTCGTGCCCCTGTTCCTCGTCTTCATGCCCATGCACGAGGCCGCGATCCTCCTCTTCCTGGTAGTGCAGATCGGGCGAAACGTCATGGGCCATTGCGGCGTGGAGGTGCATCCCGCCGCCTTCGGGCCGGGGAGATGGCTCGGCTGGAACAACACCACGACCCATCACGACCTCCACCACGAGACCGGCCGCTACAACTACGGCCTCTACTTCCGCTGGTGGGACAAGATGATGGGCACAGAACACCCCGACTATCGCCGCAAGTTCGAGGCCATCGCCATGCCGCGGGCGCCTGTCGTGGCGGCCGACTAGGGTTACCCGCTCAAAACGCTAAGGGCCGTGTTCGGCCCCTTGTTCATTTCACGGCTTCGTCGATCCAGCCGGGCCGCTCGTATTGGGCGTGGACGTGGCGCCGGTGTTGGCGCCCGTACCGCTCGCAGGCTTTTCCTTCATGGAGAAGTACCAGACCCCTGCAATCGCCACGATGCATGCCCCGAAGATCATTCTGCGCACTTCCTGGGTCATGTCATTCTCTCCCCTTCGATCGAACACTACAGCTTGGGCGACCTTGGCGCACATCTTCTCCTGCGTGAACAGTGGTCGTGCGGCTTGCAAACCGCAGCCCGAGTTGCCGCATGCCGTTCGACTCGAGTTCGAAGCGCGGCCTGTCCAGAAGTTCCGATCCTAGTGTTTGACCGCATTTCGACACACCTGCTCGAACAGGAGCGCCGCGTCGTAGAGGCTGCGCTCGGCATCTCCCCACTGCGCGGGATCTCCCCACAGCCGCTTGGCATTCTCTTCACGCCGCAGACCGTGCTCATGCCGCGCCGGGTACGGGCGCGGGACGGTATCGCGGCGCAACGACAGCTCCGCTTCGAGGTCGTGCAGATGCGTCCACTCGCTCTCGGTGCCCGCAACCTGGTCGAAACGGGTGTAGATGTCCCGCCAGTCGAACTTCAGCCTGTAGAACTTCTCCCTCGCGAACCGGCGGCCGCGATGCAGGTAGTCCACTGCGCGCTCGAAACGAAGGTGGGCGAGATAGGCTTCGATCAGCGCGTGAGCGCGTGCCCCGTCGATCTGTTGGCTCATCGCCAGCCTCCGTCGTTGTAGCCATTGGGTTCTTTGTCCATCACCGCCCGGGAGCTGACGGGGATCGCCGACTGAATGTCAGCGTCAGCGCGCAGCGACCTTGATTGCTTGAAGTTCAACCTTCGCGCTTTTCATGTTCACGGTGACCGTGGACCTCCGGCCGGCTCAGGCTCATGAGAAGATGCGCCACTGGAGTGGCGCGCTCCCTGCAAGACATGAAAGATCCCTCACCTGCGGCTCGGGATGACAACAGCGTCTCGCTCAAAGATCATGAAACATGTCGTAGTCGTGATCCTCGTCGAGAATGCGCACGCGTCCCGGCTGATCGTTCCACCGGTAGTCCATCTCCGGCAGCAGCGGCCAGGCGAAGGTAAGCGCCAGCGCGTCGCCGATGTCGGGTGACAGCAGGCCGCGCTTCTTCATGTCCTCCTTGCGCTCGAGCTGAATCGCGTTGCGCGCGTCATAGCCGTACTCGACACCCGTGAGGTCCTGGGCCAGTTCGGGATCGTCGGGCAAGGCGCCCTGCTCCAGCCAGCCCTTCACCATGCCCCACATCTCGGCACGCTTGTTGGCGTAGAGCGGCGACTGGCCGTCCGGCATCCAGCCGCCCGGCCGCGACGCGAAGTTGATGCCGTGCACGCCGGGCACGCCGAGCTGGCGCAGGCGGTCGACCACGCCGGCACCGATGCCGCCCTCGTCAACGAACACGGCGCGGGCCCTTACCTCGGCGGCGCGCTCACAGACGCGGCCGGCGAGCTGCATCAGGTCGAGGCCCTTCAGTGTCTCGATCGGCCAGGTGCGGCCGTCCCTGCCCTTGCGGATGAAGATCACGCTGCGGTCGTCGCCGAAGCGGGCGACGTCGACGCCCATGACGACGGGATCGTAGGGCGCCGGCGGCACATCGCGCGCCATGGCCTCGCGCACGCGTGCACCGTCGATGAACTGCAGGGCGCCGGCCGTCGGGAAGGCGCCACGGACGCGGACCTTCACGAAATCGGAGTCCTCGCCGTAGTCGCGCACCCACTCGGCGATCTGCGCCTTGTTGGTGAAGGAGACCTGCCGCGCATCGACATGGTGCGTGCGCCAGCGCTCGCGGAACCTGCCGAAGCAATCGTGGAAGCGGCCGCCGTTGCGGGTCGGGTTGCCGAAGGCCACCCAGACGATCTCGGTACCCGCGTCGGTCAGCGCGCCTTCCGCGGTCTCCCAGATGGTGTCGGCGATGGCCGAGGCCTCGTCGAACACGAGGAGCAGCCGGCCGCCCTGGTTGTGCAGGCCGGCGAAGGCCTCGGCGTTGTGCGCCGACCACGGCACCAGATCGCAGCGCCAGCCCGCGGCCTTGCCCTCCTCCGCCGCCGTGATCGCCGTGGCGCTCCAGGCGAGCCAATCGCGGCAGATCGCGAGGCCGTGCCACTTGGAAAGCTCGGCCCAGGTCTTGGTGCGGAGCTGGGTCTCGGTGTTGGCGGTGACCACGCCGCGCGTGCCGGACTGGGTGGCCAGCGCCCACAGCACCAGCCACGCCACCAGCGCCGACTTGCCGACGCCGTGGCCCGAGGCGACGGCCACGCGCACCGGCGAGCGGCCCTCGGCCAGGGCATCGCGGATATCGCCCAACAGCCCGGCCTGCCACGGCTCGGGACCTTCATGGTCGGCGAGCGGCGTGCCGGCAATGCCCCATGGGAAGGCCCACAGCACGAAAGCCAGCGGATCCTTGCGGTAACGCCGCGCGATGGCGATGGCCTGCTCCTCGGCCTCGGCCTGGGACGCGATTTGATCGAGCATGATTTTCCTCCTCATGCGGACCGCGAGCGTCCCGCTCGCCTCATGAGCGAGCGGGACGCTCGCGGTCCGGAAGCTATGAATTCTTGAGCTTCGCCGCTTCGCGCAGCCCGGCCTCGTACCTGGCGACGCGCGCGTCGGCCTCCTCGAGGCGGCGGGCGAGATCAACGGGCGCGCCGCCCAGCGCCTGCGGGCGCTTGTCGCCGTAGGTCGCGGGCTCGTGCGACTTCAGCAGCGACCACAAGAGTCGGTTATCGTAGACCTTCACCTTGCCGACCTTGACGCCGCCGTGGAACACCGGCCGCTTGATGCCGACGACGGCGCGGCGAAAGACCTCGTCGCGCACCTTCGAAACGCCCAGCTCCTGCGCCTCGGCCCAGCGTTTGGCGAAGGCCGGGTCGGAGCGCTTGCGACGGTAGAGCACGCTGCGCGACAGGCCGGTGCGGTCGGCGGCGAAGGCCACCGAGCCCGACGCGGCGAACAGACGAAAGAAGTCGGCGACGGCGCGCGGCGGCAGCGCCGCGTGGCTGCGGAGTGTTTTCGACATCGAGGTTCCCGGGGTTTTGGTCACAAAAAAGCCCGCTCGGAGGCCTCTTGCAATCAAGGGGCGGAGCGGGCCGGGGGCGATCCTAGAAAACGCCCACTGTAGCGGCTTTCCTAGCATAAACCTGCTGAACCTGAAAATTTTTGTTCAAGAAAAATGAAGCGGCAGGAAGGTGCCAGCAAAGTGCTGGCACAGGCCGCCGTGGCACCACCATTCCTGGAGTACGGCTATCGGTGCAACGCCTTCAGCGCCACGTCGGGGGCCGTCGCCACGATCTTGAGCAGGGCGGCGGCAGGACCGGTCGGCACGCAGCGCTTCTGCTCCCAGTTCTGCAGGGTCCGGACGCTGACGCGCATCACGCGGGCGAACTCGCTCTGGCTGAGACCGGTGCGTTCGCGCACGCCCTTGACGTTGGGCGCCGCGACCTTGAACTGCCGCGCGGGACGGGCCTTGCCCCTGGAGATGGCGGCAGCCTCCTTGAGGCTGGTGACAAGGTCCGCGAAAAGCTTCTTTTCCATCTCACAACTCCTTGACCAGCCGGCGCAGAATGGCCGTCTCCGCACTATACGCTAGCCGCGTATAGATCAAAAGATTTGCATGCCCGCGCCTTCACCGCAGCACGCACGATCGACCGCTCGCTGCGCGGGTTGGAGTCCGCCAAAGGGAGGAGTTCTGCGGTGCAACCGCGTGCATTCCCATTGCGGGACCGAGGTGCTAGCTAACGAGCCGCAACCCTGAGCAACCTGCTCCCGCGGAAGGAAGCCATGGCAGCCCCATTCGATCTCGTGGTGCGCAACGGCACTGTGCTCGACGGCACCGGCGGCGAGCCGCGCGAGGCCGACGTCGCGGTAAAGGATGGCCGCATCGCCGCGATCGGCCGCGTGGCCGGCGCGGGCCGCGAGGAGATCGACGCCAAGGGGCTCGCGGTGACGCCGGGCTTCGTCGACATCCACACGCACTACGACGGCCAGGTGACCTGGGACGATCGCTTCACGCCCTCCTCCGGCCATGGCGTGACGACGGTGCTGATGGGCAATTGCGGCGTGGGCTTCGCACCCTGCCGGCCGCAGGACCGCGACTCGCTGATCAAGGTCATGGAGGGCGTCGAGGACATCCCCGAGATCGTGATGCGCGAGGGCGTGCCGTGGAACTGGCAGAGCTTCCCCGACTACCTCGACGCGCTGGCCGCGCGGCGCTGCGACATCGACTTCGCGACGCAAGTGCCGCACGCGCCGCTCCGCGTCTTCGTGATGGGCCGGCGCGGCGTCGAGCGCGAGCCCGCGACGGCCGAGGACATGGCGGCGATGAGCGCGCTCGTCGAGGAGGGCGTGAACGCCGGCGCGCTCGGCTTCTCGACCTCGCGCTCGCTGTTCCATCGCACGTCCGAGGGTGTGCTGACGCCCACCATCACGGCGGCGGAAGAGGAGCTGACGGCAATCGCCCGCGGCCTCTGCCGCGCCGGCAAGGGCGTGATCCAGCTGCTCGACGATTTCGCCGACACGACGACCGAGGGCTCGACGGAGTTCGCCATGCTGCGCCGCCTGGTCGAGGCCTCGGGCCGGCCGCTCTCCTTCACCTTGCTCGATATCTCGATCTATCCCAACCGCTGGCAGACCCTGTTGCGCGAGGTCGATCGCGCCAACCGCGACGGCCTGCCGATCCGCGGCCAGGTCGCCGCGCGGCCGGTGGCGCTGCTCTACGGGCTGGAACTGTCGTTCCATCCCTTCTCGACCTGCCCCGGCTATCGCGCGGTCGACGGGCTGCCACTCGACCAGAAGCTCGCGCGGCTGCGTGAGCCTGCGATGAAGGCGCGACTGCTCCAGGAGGATCCGGTCTATCGCAATCCGCAGATGCTGGCCTTCATGCGCAGCGTCGGGAACATGTTCGTGCTGGGCGATCCGCCGAATTACACGCCGCCGGCAGAGCAGCGGCTGGACGCGCGGGCGGCGGCGCTGGGCATCGCACCGCTCGAACTCGCCTACGACCTGCTGGTGTCGGGCGACGGGCGCACCATCCTGTTCCATCCCGGCGCCAACTACACCGACTGCTCCGATGCCAACATGGCGAGCATGCTGCGGCACGAGAACACGGTGATGGCGCTGGGCGACGGCGGCGCCCACTACGGGCTGATCTGCGACGCGAGTTATACGACGCATGCGCTCACCTACTGGACGCGCGACCGTCCGGGCGAGCGCTGGCCGCTGCCGTGGGCGATCCGGCAGCTCACCGACGTGCCGGCGCGCGCGGTGGGCCTGGGAGATCGCGGCCGGCTGGCGCCGGGCTACAAGGCCGACCTCAACGTGATCGCCCTCGACCGGCTGAGAGTCTCGGCGCCGCATCCGGTGCACAACCTGCCGGGCGGCGGGCGGCGGCTGGAGCAGAAGGCCGAGGGCTATCGCGCCACGATCGTGAATGGCGCGGTAACCTATCGCGACGGCGCATTCACCGGTGCGCTGCCGGGACGGCTGGTGCGCGGGGCGCGCTGACCCCGTCGGCCTCATAGGCGGACGGGGTCAGAGGCTACTGAAGCCTGAACCCCTCATATCCGTTGGCCGCGATCTCCTCGCACTTCTGGCGGTACTTGGGCGCGCCGCCGGCGTAGGCCATGAAGGTGCGCTTGAGGCGGCCGGGGACGTTCTTGTTGACGCCGGTCATCCAGGAATCGACCTGCATGGCCAGGAGCTTCGAGCCGGTGTCGTGGACGTGCTCCGTCCACTCCTCCTCCGCCTCGGGCGTCGCCTCGATCCGGGTCTGGCCCTTCTTCCGCATGCGGTCGAGCAGCGTGGTCACGAAGTCGACGTTCTGCTCGATGCAGCGCGGAATGTTGCAGAAGGTCGCGGCGTTGTGCGGGCCGACCAGGGTCAGCATGTTGGGGAAGCCTTCCACGTTCAGGCCGAGATAGGTGTGCGGCCCGTCGGCCCACTTGTCCCTGAGCTTCAGGCCGCCGCGGCCGGTGATGTCGATGCGGTCGAAGGCGCCGGTGATGGCGTCGAAGCCGGTGGCGAAGATGATCATGTCGAAATCGTAATGCGCGTCCGAGGTCCTGATGCCGGTGGCGTCGATGCGCTCGATCGGCGTCTCGCGCAGGTCGACGAGCTTCACGTTGGGCTGGTTGTAGACCTCGTAGTAGCCGCTCTCGAGCGGCACGCGCCGCGTGCCGTAGCCGTGGTTGGTCGGGATCAGCCTGTCCGCCACCTTCTGGTCCTTCACGCGGGCGCGGATCTTCTTGATCACGAACTCGGTGAGCGCGTCGTTGGCGGCCTTGTCGGTCAGCGCATCGCGGAAGTTGCCCTGCCAGAAGGCGAAGCCCGGCTCGGCGTAGAGCTTCTCGAAGAAGGCCTCGCGCTCCCCGGGCGTGAGGTCCCCGGCGTGGCGCGGGTCGGCGGTGTGGATGAAGCAGCCCCAGGTCTCGCGGCAGCGGGTGAAGATGTCGTCGTAGCGGGCGCGGATCCTGTCCATTTCCTCGGGCGCGATCCGGCTGTTGCGCAGCGGCGTGCACCAGTTGGGCGTGCGCTGGAACACGGTGAGATGGCCCACGGTCTTGGCGATCTCGGTGATGGCCTGCACGCCCGAGGCGCCGGTGCCGATCACCGCCACGCGCTTGCCCGCGAAGCTCACCGGATGATGCGGCCACAGACCGGTGTGATAGGCCTCGCCCTTGAAGTCGCCGGCGCCCTCGATCACCGGCATGGTGGGCGCCGACAGCGGGCCGACCGCGGTGATCAGGAAGCGCGCGCGGGCGCGGCTGCCGTCCTCGAACGCAACTTCCCATTCGCCGGCCGCGTCGTCCCAGGCGGCGGCCTTCACGCGGGCGTTGAAGGTGATGTCGCGGCGCAGGTCGAACTTGTCGGCGAGGAAGTTGCAGTAGCGCAGATTGTCGGGCTGGCCGGAGAAATGCTCGGACCAGTTCCATTCCTTCAGCACCTCGGGCGAGAAGGAGAAGCCGTAGGACCAGCTCTCCGAATCGAAGCGGCAGCCGGGATAGCGATTCCAGTACCAGGTGCCGCCGACATCGCCGCCGGCCTCGTAAACGCGCACCTTGAAGCCCTGCTCGCGCAGGCGCAGCAGCTGGTACATGCCCGAAAGGCCGGCGCCGATGACGATGACTTCCCAACGCTCGATCCTGCCGGTCGTCGCCGCGTCGCGCGGACGCGCTGTCTCAGCCGCGATGGTCATGGCGTCTCCTCCTTGCTTTGCCCGTCAGTATAGCGGCCGGCGGGCCCCTGTCGCCGGCCGTCCCGCGGCGGGCGGTCGCGACGGCCGCCAGATGAAAATCGGCCAGCCGCCCTATTTCGGCGGCAGCTTGCCCACGAAGCGCGCCGCGAGATCGACCCAGCGCCGCAACTCGGGCGCCGGCGCGGCCTTGGCGTCAACCCAGACGAAGCCGCGCATCGGCCGGCCGGTGATGTCCATCGGACGGGCGCCGGGGCGCGACAGGGCCTCGGCCTCGAGCGCCGGCCCGACGCGGAACATGTAGCGCCCGACCTCGACGCCACAGAGCATGTTGCCGCGCAGCATCCAGCAGATGCCGCCGAACATCCTCTTTTCCGATAGGCCGGTGCGGCGCTTCATCACCAGGCGCATGCGGTCGGCAAGATCGGCATCGAACGGCATGGGTCAGCTCCGGTTCCGCTCGCGGCCGTACATGTTCGCCAGTCGCGCGATCAGGAAGGCCACGTACATCACGCCCAGCACCTGCTCGATCACGATCAGGGCACGCGCCATCGGCGTGGCCGGGGTGATCTCGCCGAAGCCGGTCGAGGTCAGCACCGTGAAGGAGAAGTACATCATGTCCGACCAGTTGAGGCGGCCCTCGGGACCGTGGGCGACGGCGGCATTGAAGGCGTGCAGTTCGAAGAGCTGCAGCAGGGCGAAGAGGCTGGCGAAGGAGAAGGCGATCAGGATGTAGGCGGCGACGGCGCCGAACACCTTGTCGGTGGTGATCGGCCGCCGGTCGAGGACGTAGCGCAGCAGGGCGATGGTGACCGTGCCGATGAAGACGGCGATGGCGGCGAGCGCCAGCGGGCGGATCCATGTTTCACCCAGGCGATCGACCACCAGCGCGTCGACGGCGAGGAAGGCGAGCGCCGCCAGTCCCCAGACGAACGGCCGCCGCACGCGCAGCGCCCACACGGCCAGGATGAGGATCGAGAACAGACTGGCGGCGAGGGCCGTGGCGCCGACCGCGGAGCCTGCGATCAGCGGATTGACCAGGATGAACAGGCAGAGCACGGCCACGAGCACGCTGCAGCGGTTGCGCCGCGCATAGGCGAGGCGCCGCAGGATCCGGCGGCGGATCACGTCCGCCCCGCTATATCCATTGGGCCAGTTCGACCACGACGCCGTCGGGCCCTTCCAGGAACACCAGCTTGCGGTCGTGGAAGACCATCGGCTGGTTGCGCAGCCGCACGCCGGCGGCCGTCACCCTCGCCACCAGGCCGTCGAGATCGTCGACGGCGAAGCAGATGTGGTTGAAGCCGATGCGGTCGAGCCGGCCGACGTCCGCCGCCGGCACGACGCGCGGCCGGCGGTAGTTCAGGATCTGGACCTCGCAGCGCGGCGAGGCTCCCTTGAGCGCCAGCGTGACGTGCTCGGCCTCGATGCCGTCCACGCCCATGTAGCGGTCCATGACGGGCCCGCTGATGACCACGTCCTTGTCCTCCTCGAAGCCCAGCAGGCCGAAGAAGCGGCGGGCGGCGGCGAGGTCGGTGACGGCCACGGTGACGTGATCGAAGTGCTTCAGCACGCGCCGCGCCCCGTCAGCCTGGCGCGGCGGCGGGCGGCGAGCGTTGCGCGTCGAGCCATTGGCGGGCGGCATGCAGCTCGCGGAAGATCGCGAGCGGCCGGCCGGCATCGGCCGCCGCCGCGAAGATCTGGGCCTGGGCGTAGCTTTCGTCGGACGCGGCGACGATGGCCACCGGCCCGATCTGGCCGTGCCTCGCATAATAGATGACGCGCTCGCCCAGCGCCTTCAGGCTTTCCTCGCCGAGCGTCCGGGGCGTGCGGGTGATCTCGAAGATCTTGGCGTACGCCATGGCACCGTCGGCCGTGACGCCGGCGAAATACTTCTCGATATCGGCCGGGGTGACGTCGCCCTCGGTAGCCGCGACGACCAGCCGGGCGGGATGGAAGACCGTCCAATGCACGGGCATGGTTGCAATCTATCATTGCGGCACGACCGCCGCCACGCGGTTACATCCGCATCACGAACGCGGCCACGACGCCGACCAGGATTCCGCCGAGGCAGAGGCCGATGAAGGCGCCGATGGCGATCAGGGCGCGCTTGAGGTGGTGCCGGCCGTCGTCGCTCAGCTCGTGCCACTGCAGCCGCCGCGAGAAGAAGGAGGTCTTCGGCACATGGCCGGCGGCCTGGGCGCGGGCGTGGACGATCGCGAAATGGACCATGTGCCAGACGGCGCCGATCAGGGCGGCGATGCCCAGCAGCCAGAACGGCGCGAACATGAGCCAGACGGTGATGTCGGGATCCTCGACCAGTTGCGCTCCTCCGTTCCACCGGCGTCTTGCCAGGCTGCAGTGTCGGGCCGGGCTGCAGTGTCGGGCCGGGCGAGTCGCGCGGTCAAGCGGCGCCACGCCTGATCCGGAACGCGTCATCCGCCGTAGCAGAAGCAATGTCGGAAAAGCGCGCGCTCCAGATCCTGATCGCGATGGCAGCGCTGCTGCCCGTGGCGTCGGGACTGTGCGGCGTCATGCAGGACATGGCCGGCGATGACGCATGGGCCGCCAGCCATCGCCGCTATCTCAGCGGTCTCCTGTTGGCGATCGGGCTCGGTTACTGGAGCACGGTGCCGCAGATCGCAGCAGTGGGCGGACGCCTCCGGCTGCTGACGGCGCTGGTGGTCGCCGGCGGCCTCGCCCGCCTGCTCGGCCTGGCGCTGGGCGATGCGCCCACACCGGCGGTGATGGCGGCGCTGGCGATGGAGCTCGCCGTGGCGCCGCTCGTCTGCCTGTGGCAATGCCGTGTCACCGCGCGATCGGGTCCCGGATCACCGGGTATTGCCGAATTGGAGCCCCATTTACGCCACATCGAACGGTGATCCTGTGTACCTCCAGACGTGCAACGGGAGTTTCGCGCCATGGCCAAGATAATCGTTCTCGCCTCCATCCTTCTCGGCCTCGCCGCCTGCGGCGACACCTGGGGCCAACGCGCCGTGACCGGCGGCGGCATCGGCGCCGGCTCGGGCGCCGTGATCGGCGCCGTGACGCCGCTCGGCGTGCTGCCGGGCGCCCTGATCGGCGGCGCAGTGGGCGCCGGCGTCGGTGCGGCGACGACTCCGACACGGTGAACGGGCGCGCGGTGAACGGGCGCGCGGTGATCAATCTGTGACCGCACACCGCGCATCTGGTTCGCAACACATTGACGCCCCATCATCTCGAGATCGTTGGTCTCGAGATCGTTGGTCGCCGTTCGCGACCTGGGAGAAAACCGGATGATCAAGTTCATTGCCCTTGCCACCATGACTTTGGGCCTCGCCGCCTGCGGCGACACCTGGGGCCAGCGCGCCGTGACCGGCGGTGGCATCGGTGCCGGCTCGGGCGCGCTGCTCGGCGCCGTGACGCCGCTCGGCGTGCTGCCGGGCGCCCTGATCGGCGGCGCGGTAGGCGCCGGCGTGGGCGCGGCGACCACGCCCAAGAAGTGAGGCCTGTCGGACCGGGCGCTACCAGCCCTCCTTCCACGGCCTGAGATCCATCTCGAAGGTCCAGGCGCTGCGCCTCTGGCGGTGGAGCTGCCAATAGGCCTCGGCGATGTCGTCGGGGTTGAGGATGGCGTCGGGCCCGGCGTTGTAGCGCTCGGGGAAATTCGCCTTGATCCATTCGGTGTCGATGGCACCGTCGATCACGACATGGGCGACGTGGATGTTCCCGGGCCCCAGTTCGCGCGCCATCGACTGCGCCAGCGCCCGCACCGCGTGCTTGCCGCCGGCGAAGGCGGAGAAACCGCGGCCGCCGCGCAGGCTCGCGGTGGCGCCGGTGAAGATCATGGTGCCCCGTCCCCGCGGCACCATCGCCCTGGCGGCCTCGCGCGCCGTCAGGAAGCCCGCGAAGGCCGTCATCTCCCAGACCTTGCGATAGACGCGGCTGGTCGTGTCGCGGATGTCGAAGCGGACATTGCCACCGATATTGAAGACGAAGACCTCTATCTCGCCGATCTCGGTCTCGATCTGGCGGAAGAGTTCCACGACCTGCGCCTCGTCGCGGGCGTCGGAGCCGAAGGGATGGACCTTGCCGCCCTCCTTCACGATCTCAGCCACCAGATGCTGCAGCCTGTCGGCGCTGCGCCGCGTCACCACGGCGGTGAAGCCCTCGCGGGCGAAGCGGCGGGCGATCGCACCGCCCGTCGCATCGCCGGCGCCGATCACGACGCAGACCTTGTCTCTCGCCATGGCTGTTCTCCTTTGCCCCCGGTTCTTCGAGCCAATCTGTCGGCCGGAAGGAGAAGGCTCAAGGGAGATTACGTCATGGCTGCCTGAGGCAGGGTGCCCCGCTTCTTGAGCTCGGCCGTGGTGAGGCCCGCGCCATCCGGCCGCCAGCCCGGCGGGCCGAACAGGTACATCCAGGCTTCGGTGGGCGAACGCGCCGACGCCAGGTCCCGGGCCAGCCCGATCCACGGCTGGACATTGACGACGAACGGATTGCGCGAGGAGGCGACGGGCGACACGAGACCGTAGTCGCAGGGCAGGTCGGCCCGCTCCGCGACATAGGTGCCGAACAGCCGGTCGAACACGATCAGCACCCCGCCGAAGTTGGCGTCGAGATACTCGGGATTGCGCGCATGATGGACGCGGTGGCTGGACGGCGTGTTGAGGACATACTCCAGCCAGCCGAGCCTGGGGATCCAGTCGGCATGGATCCAGAACTGATAGAGCAGGTTCAGGAACAGCGCCGTCAGCACGACGGTCGGCGTGAAGCCCAGCAGCACCAGCGGCGTGAAGAACAGCGAGGTGCCGGTGAACCTGCCGAACCAGCCCAGTCGATAGGCGGCGGCGAGGTTGAACTGGTTGGGCGAGTGGTGGACGGAGTGCGCCGCCCAGAACCAGCGCGAGGTATGGCTCGTGCGGTGATACCAATAATAGAAGAATTCGAGCCCGACGAAGAGCAGCAGCACCGACCAGACATTGTCGAGCGACTGGGTGAACAGCCGGTGCTCCCAGGCCCAGGCGAGCCACGGCGCCGCCAGGGTGTAGGGAATGAGCGCCAGCAGCCGGCGACCGACCAGGTCGGCTACCGAGCAGGCCCATGATTTCCAATCGTAGCCTGCAGCGCGGGTGCGCGACAGCCACAGGCCTTCGGCGAGGGCCGCCACCATCACGACCGGCAGAATGACGAGGTAGAGCGAGGCGAGGCCATCCATGGCGAGCTCCTTTGTCTTTGCCCGATGGAAATATATGAGCGATGCTCACGTTCCATTACTCGCCTTTCCCGGGAGCACGCCATCATGGCGACGAGCCGCCAAGCCCCTGAAACCAAACGCAGAATTCCGCGCCAGGCACGCGCGGCCGAGACCGTGACGGCGATCCTGGAAGGCGCGGCTCAGATTCTCGAATCGGGAGGACTGGCCGCCTTCACCACCAATGCCGTGGCCGAACGGGCGGGCGTCAGCATCGGCACGCTCTATCAGTATTTCGCCGACAAGAACGCCCTGCTGCTGGCGCTGGCGCACCAGGAACTGCAGAAGGCTCTCGGCGACATCGGCCGGGCATTGCGCGGCGAGAGCGATCCCTCGCTCGAGGGCCGCGTGCGCGCCATGGTCCAGGTGATCATCCACGCCTTCCGCGGGCGGCAGCGGGCGCGCAAGGCGGTGATGCAGGCGATCCTGGCGCAGGGTCTCGGCGTCGAGCTGATGGCGCCGGTCGCCGCCTTCATCGCCGCCACCGGCGCCGAGGTCGGCAGCGGACCGCAGGCCATCCTGCCGGCGCTCTCCCGCGAACAGGTGTTCGTGATATCGCGCGCGACACTCGGCGCCATCCGCGCCGCGGTGCTGGAGGAGCAGCCCTTCCTGCGCAGCCGCGGCTTCGAGGACGAAATCGTGCGGCTGGCCGTGGCCTATCTCGGCGCGATCAGCGCCGAGGCCTCCCACGACCGGAATCCCGATCGGCGTCGAACCACAGCTTGAGCCGGTCGAGCAGCGCAAACAGCGTGCGCTGCTCCTTCTCCGGCCAGTCGGCAAAGGCGCGGGCGAGCCCCGGCATCAGGGCGGCGACCGCGGCGCGATGCTTGGCGAGGCCGGCCGGCGTCAGGACGAGCAGCTTGGAGCGGCCGTCGCCGCCGTTGGCGCGCTCGCGCAGCCAGCCCTTGGCGACCAGCTTCTGCACGTTCTTGGTGACGCCCGGCTGCGGCTGCTGCAGGGCACGGGCGACGCCGGTCACGGTCTTGGTCTCGTCGGGCCGATGGCTGAAGTGGTTGAGCAGCACGAAATGCGAGAGCTGCAGGCCGAGCGGCTTCAGCGCCCGGTTGGCCTCGGTCGAGGCCAACTGGTCGATGATGCCGATCCAGTTGACGATGCGAAAGGGAAGCGGCTCGGTCACGCGGTCACGAAACTCTCAAGCGCCCGTCGCGGCGACGGGCCGGGATCGGCAGCATAGCCCAACCGGAAGAACATCTGCAGCGTGGCGCTTTCCGGCGTGCCGGTCTGCCTGCGCATGGCCGCACGCAGATCCGCCATTTCGGGATATTCCTGCAGGGTCTGGCTGTGCGGCTGCAGCGCCACGCCCAGCGCCGTCGCCGCGAGCTGGAGGCGCACGAAGGCGCGGCCGGCGGCGATCTGCGTCGGGCGTGCATTGTCGGTGCTGATGATCCAGCCGAAGGCGCGGGCGCTGGCATAGCCCGCCATCACGTAGTCGCGCCCGCCGCTCCAGGCGAGCGTGCCCGGTGTCATCGCCTTGAGGGGCGTCATCTGGCCGGTCTGACGCAAGGCCCAGATCATCGGCCCCTTGAGGGAGATGCCGTCGCGATGGGCGGCGATCTCTGCGGCGCCGATGCGCACCACGTCGATGCTCTCCTTGTGGGTGCGCGGGATGTTCATTTCCAGTTCCGAGCCGGCGACGGCCAGCGCCCGCAGGCGATCGACCTCGGCCGCCTCGTCGACGATGGCCAGCGGCAGCCCGGGCGCGGCGTGGCCGGCCAGCAATGCCGCCTTGTGCGTGGGGTCGAGGGCGCGCGCATCGAACCTGCCCTTCACCGTGCGGCGCCGCGGCACCTCGGCGAACAGGGGATCGACCGCGATCCCCGGCTGCTTCGTGAAAAGCACGCGTGCGACCGGCTTGTCGAGGGTCGAGGACCCGTCGGGAAAGAGGGTCACCTCGGCGCGATAGCCGTCGGCGGCCGCCGCCAGGACCAGGGTCTCGAGAAAGCAGCCATGGCCGATCAGGATCTGCCGCGAGAACGGGTCGGTCTGGGGCAGGAGCCGCCCGGCGTCGACGTGCAGCACGATCGTGTCGGGCTGCGAGAGATCGACCGCCCAGGACTGGAGATTGTGCGGGTTGGGCGCCAGCAGCGCCCAGGCGAGCGCCCGGCGCCGCGGATCGGCTTCGTCCGGGCCTGGCCCGCGCCAGCCCTCGACGGCCGCCGCCGGCATGGCGTCGAGCCGCGGCACCGCGAAGGCCATTCCGGCCGCCGCCACGATGCCGCCGCCCAGCACGCGGAGAAAGGTCTTGCGCGAAAGTGCCATCGAACCCTCCATAACATTCTATGGAATGCATTAATATTCCACGGAATGTTGAAGTGCAAGCAGAAAATATTCCTAGGAATATATCTTCTAGATCGCGCGGGGCAGCGGCACCGACAGCAGGACGCCGAACTCGTGCGCGAGGTCGCAGCTCACGCGGGCATGGACCTTGCCCTGCTTGTCGAAAAAGCGGCCGGCCGGCGTCACCGGGAACACGCCCTCGTGCCAGATGCCGGGATGGATGTAGATGCCGAAGCTGCCGTCGGACCACAGGGCGACGAAGGTCTCGGGCTCGAGATCGTCGCCGGGCATGGCCACCGGCACGACGAAGGGATTGCCCTCGAGCGGCCAGAAGAGCTGGCCGCCGTCAGGATGATAGTTGCAATGCCACAGCAGCACGCGCTCCTGGGCGAGAGCCACGCCGGGCAGCGCCTTCTCCGGCAGGTCCCGGAAACCGATGACGTAGTGACCGCCCACCGCCTCGTTGCGGCCGATCAGCTCGTTGCCGCGCCATTCGCAGGCGAAGGTGCCCTCGGTCGTGCCGCCCTCGATGCCGGTGCCGGCATCTAGCTTGCGCGAGCCGCCGAGCGGCCAGGGCACGATCTCGATCCTGTGCTTCCGGGGGTCGCGGACGATCTCGCCGTAGCCCTTGATCGAATCGCGGGTAGCGCGGACCAGCGGCACGTCGAGCGTCTTCAGCCCCTTCGGGATATCGGGATTGAGATAGTCGAAGACGACGCCACCGCTCATGCCGCCTCCTTACGCTGCCTTGCCGAGATCCTCGCCGGCCAGCGCACGCTCGATCAGCGACACGACATTGTCGCGGCCATAGAGCTTGATGAAGGCGCCCATGCGCGGCCCCTGCTCGCTGCCCAGCAGCACTTCGTAGAGCGTCCTGAACCACTGGCGCAGCTCCTCCTTGGCGAAGTGGCGCTTGCCGGCCTCATAGACCTCGTTCTGGATGAACTCCGCGCTCTCGTCCTCGGAAATGCCACGCAGCACGTCGGCGAGGTCCTGCAGGGCCGCACGCTCCGCAGCCGTCGGCAGCCTGAATTTCTTCGAGGACTTCACGAAGTCCTGGTAGTAGGCCACCGCGCCCGACAGCAGCCGGTCGAGATAGGGCGCGCTCTCGGGCGTCGCGCCCGGCACGTAGCGGCGCAGGTACTGCCACAGCACGTCCTTGTCTTCGGTGTGCGCGACGCTCGCGAGGTTGAGCAGCATGCCGAAATTGACGCCGGCCGCCGAGTTGGCTGGCGCCTTGCCGTCGTGGATGTGCCAGGCGGGGTTCTCCAGCGCCTTGGCCGGCTCCTCGCCCGGCAGCTTCTCGATCGCGGCGAGATAGTCGTCGATGGCACGCGGGATCACGTCGAAATAGAGCCGCTTGGCGCGCCGGGGCTGCTGCTGCATGTAGAGCGCCAGCGATTCGGGCGGGGCGTAGCGCAGCCATTCCTCGACCGAGAGCCCGTTGCCCTTGGACTTGGAGATCTTGCGGCCCTGCTCGTCGAGGAAGAGCTCGTAGTTGAAGCCCACCGGCGGCTTGCCGCCCAGGATGCGCACGATCCTGGCACTCAACTCGGCCGAGGGAATGAGATCCTTGCCGTACATTTCATAGTCGACGTCGAGCGCGAACCAGCGGCCGGCCCAGTCGGCCTTCCACTGCAGCTTGACGTTGCCGCCGGTGACGGGAGTCTCGACCAGCGAGCCGTCCTCGTCGCGATAGACGATGGTGCCGGCATCGGCGTCCGTCTCGATCACCGGCACCTGCAGCACGCGGCCCGACTTGGGCGAGATCGGCAGGAAGATCGAGTAGGTCTGCTGCCGCTCCTCGCCCAGGGTCGGCAGCATCACCGCCTGCACCTCGTCGTAGTGGCGCAGCATGGCGAGCAGCATCGGGTCGAAGCGGCCCGACTTGTACCAGTCGGTGGCCGACTGGAACTCGTACTCGAAGCCGAAGGAATCGAGGAAGGCGCGCAGGCGCGCGTTGTTGGCGGCGCCGAAGCTCGGATGCTCGTTGCTGAACGGATCCGGCACCGCCGTCAGCGGCTTGCCAAGATGGGCCGCCAGCATCTCCTTGTTCGGCACGTTGTCCGGCACCTTGCGCAGGCCGTCCATATCGTCGGAGAAGCAGAACAGCCGCGCCGGCACGTCGCTCAGGCGACGAAACGCCTGGCGCACCATGGTCGTACGCACGACTTCGCCGAAGGTGCCGATGTGCGGCAGGCCCGAGGGGCCGTAGCCGGTCTCGAACAGCACATAGCCCTTGGCCGGCGGTTTTGCGCCGATGCGGGCGACAATCTTGCGGGCTTCTTCAAAGGGCCACGCACGCGCGGCTTCGGCAAGGGAACGATCGATCTGGGACATGGCCAATTCTAGCTGGGATCGATCAAACTAGGTGCGGTGCAGCATGGCGTCAATGTCGAGGCGACATTGCTCCCCTGCAGGCGCGAGGCCACAGTGCCGACCCTCAGATGGTGCGCAACCATCTCCTTCTCGCAATCGGCGGCCTGCTCGCGATGGCGGCCAGCATCGGCGTCGGCCGCTTCGTCTACACGCCGATCCTGCCGCCGATGATCGAGGCGCTGTCGCTCACCAAGGCACAGGCGGGCCTGATCGCCTCGGCGAATTTCATCGGCTATTTCGCCGGTGCCCTGCTTGCCGCGGTACGGCTGCCGGGCACGCGCCGGGCGTGGCTGCTGGGTTCGCTCGCGGTTAATGCGATTTGCCTGGCGGCGATGGGCTTGGTGACCTCCCTGCCGCCGTTCCTGCTGCTCCGGCTGGTGGCCGGCGCGGCCAGCGCCTTCGCCTTGATCTTCAGCTCCGCCCTGGTGCTCGACCAGCTGGCGAGGGCCGGCCGTGGCCCGCTCTCGGCCGTGCACTTCGCCGGCGTCGGCAGCGGCATCGCCGTTTCGGCCGCGCTGGTCGCGGTCCTGGTGAGCCACGGCGCCGCCTGGAGCACCTTGTGGTTCGCGAGTGCAGCTCTGGCGCTCGGGGCAGGCCTCGCCGTCGCCTGGATGATGCCGCCCGACTCGACGGCCACCGTCGCTGCCCTGCCTCCGGCCAAGGCGCCTGTCTCCGTCGACTTCATCCTGCTCGCCACCGCCTACGGCCTGTTCGGCTTCGGCTACATCATCACCGCCACCTTCATCGTCGACATGGTGCGCGGCACGCCGGCGATCACCCATCTCGAGCCCTACATCTGGGTGCTGTTTGGCCTCAGTGCCGTGCCGTCGGTGGCGCTGTGGACCAAGCTCGGCCGATCGTGGGGTGTCCTGCGCACCTTTGCCGCCGCCAGCGTGATCGAGGCGGCAGGCGTCGCCGCGAGCGCCTTGTGGTTGCACGCGACCGGCGTGATCGTGGCGTCGGTGTTCGTCGGCGGCACTTTCATGGGCCTGACCGCACTCGGCCTGATCGCCGTCCGCGAGACGGGCGACGGCGACCCGCGCCGCCGTATCGCCCTGGTGACCGCCTCGTTCTCCTTCGGCCAGATTCTCGGGCCAGCGTTTGCCGGTTATGTCTACGACCTCACCGGCAGCCTCGCGATGCCGTCCCTCGTGGCCGTCGCTGCCTTGGTGTTATCGGCACTCCTGTCCGTCCTCGCCGATGCTCAGCGGCGCGGCGCGGCCAGAACCGCCAGTGCCTCCTTGGCCGCACGCAGCCCGGAGGCATAGGCGCCGCCCACCCGCGTCGCCCACACCGGATCGGTGGCCTCGCCGGCGAAGAAGACGCGATCATGATGCGGCTGCGCCAGGACGGCGCGCTTGTCGGCGTGACCCGGTCGCGCCACGGACCAGGAGCCCGTTGCGTAAGGATCCTTGCCCCATCGCGTGGCATGCGACCTGGCGACGGCGCCGCGCAGGTCGTTGCCGTAGATTTCCGCCAGCGCCGACACCGCGAAAGTAACTGCCGCGCGCCCGCCTTCCTCCTCGAACGCGCGGGCCTGGGCGCCGCCGACGAAAACCAGCGCCGCCTCGCGGTTGGCCGGCCTCGCGACGGCATCGAAGGCGAGATCCTTGCGCGTGAGACCGGTCACGTTGCGGCCGGCCGGCGCGTCGATCACCTGGCGCGAGAACAGGATCGCCACCT
>Ga0209514_10001431_pt1 | contig 41183 bp, 36 predicted proteins | sample Subgrocontami58m_FD_187452 | JGI IMG/M metagenome (GOLD analysis project Ga0209514, IMG submission 187452) | Subsurface groundwater microbial communities from S. Glens Falls, New York, USA - GMW37 contaminated, 5.8 m (SPAdes) (version 3) | ecosystem: Environmental > Aquatic > Deep subsurface >...
CTACCCCGTCCTCGACAAGACCTGCAAACAGGCCGCAACCGAGATCAAAGCCGAACTCGAGAAGAAGCTCTACTACCAGGCCACCGTCATCATCGCCGTGGACCAGATGAGCAAGAGCCGCGGCAAGGTCTATCTCGCCGGCTCCATCCGCATGCCCGGTCCCCAGGATATCCCCAGCGACGAAGTCTTCACCATTAGCAAGGCCATCATGCGCGCTGGCGGCTTCACCGATTTCTCCGACAAGAAACGCGTCAAGCTCGCCCGCAAGGCCGGCCACGACAAGCCCGAGACAGAAACCAAAGTCCTCATCGTCAACGTTTACGAAATCCTGGAAAAGGGCAAGACGGACAAGGACATCGTGCTCGAACCGGGCGACCTGATCGTGGTTCCCAGTCGGTCCGTCAATTTTTAGGCGCTGAGAGCTTGCACGAAAAACCGGACAAATCGCCGCATGGGGGCATGCGGCCTACATCAGAGAGGCAGAATCTCCCTGCGCTGTAGGCCCGGTCCCCTGACCGGGCGGTTTCTCAAACAAGCCCTTATGCCAACGACCGCCCCAAGCGCCCTCCGTTCCCCTCGATGAATCCTTATCCTCAACCCCCAGCCGATCCTGCAGGAGCCCAGCCACCGGGCTATCCTGAGTATTCCACGCAAATGGCGGGACCCGCCAAGCGTACGCAGCGTTACCTCGCCGCTCTGCGCTCCAAATGGTGGATCTTCCTCATCACCCTGAGCCTCACCCTTGGTGGCGCCGGCTACTACCTCAGCACTCGCGCCCCCAAGTTCGTCTCCAAGTCCGCCATGTGGGTCACGGGCAAACTCCAGATGCCCGATGGCGCCCGCTACACGGAAGACGCCGCAAGCTTCTTCGGCACCCAGATGGAACTGATCCAGAGCGGCCGAATGATCGAGCGCGCCTATACCCGGCTCAAGGAGACCAACCCCAAGCTCGACCTCCCCAAGGACGAATTCGGACGCCCGGTCCTGCCCACGCTCAAGATCTCCCAGGGCAAAGGCAGCAGCGTTTTCACCCTCGAATCTCGAGCCACCAACGGCCCGCTCGCACGGATGTTTCTGGATGCTCTCATGGAGGAGTTCCTCGTCTATAAGAAAGAAATCCGCACCGCAACCTCCGGCGATGCGCTCGCCTCCGTCTCCACCCAGGTCTATAAGCAGGAGCAGGACCTCAAGGCCGAGCAAAACCGCCTCAACGAATTCCAGCGATCCAACAACGTCGCTCTCATCCAAGAACAGTTCAGCAACGGCGGCAGCCAGCTCGCCCAGCTCCAAGGGCAGCTCTCCATGACCCGCCTTGATCTCGCCATGTTGGATGCCACCGCCCTCGAACAAACCAACGGTCTTCTCCGCACCAACCTCTTCGCCAGCGCCCCCGATCCCCGCCGGCTCGCCGATACCGCCGGCACTGGATCCGCCAGCCTCCCCACCGACTTCGTTTCCGCCTATCAACAGGTCCAGATGCTAAAAGTGCAGCGCGAGCAGCTCAGCCGCTACCTTCGCCCCGCACACCCCAAGATTGTCAGGCTCGACGACGAAATCGCCCGCAGCGAAAAAGCCATCGCCTTCTTCCGCGAACAAGGCACCCAACAGCTCGATACCGCCAAACAAGCCCTTAAACTGCGCATCGAGAATCTCCAGGCCGCCATTAAGGAAAAGGAAGACCTCGTTGCCGAGGCGAACCTCAAGCTCGCCGACTATCAGAAAATACGCGACGGCATCCAGCGCCTCCAGAGTTTCTACGACCGCCTCCTCATCCTCCTGCAAGGCGTCGATATTAACCGCAATCTCGACCAGGAAAACGTCACCATCCTCGAGCACGCCACTGCCCCTGAACCCGCTGACCCTTCCACCATCAAGATCCTCGCCGCCGCCTTTGCCCTTGGCGTGGGTGCCGGAGTTGGACTCCTCTTCCTCATCGCCCTATTCGATGACCGATTCGATTCTCTTACCGAGATTCGCGACCTTTTCCCCGAGGAAATCCTCGGCCAGGTTCCCGAGGTGGCGCGCAAGGGCAAGAAAGCGCGACCCACACTCCTCGCCGTCAACGACGATCGCCACATGTTTGCCGAGTCGTTCCGCAACCTGCGTTCCTCGCTCCTCTACCGGGGCGTTGACCATAACCAACTCAAGACCATCGTCGTCACCAGTGCCGTGCCCGACGAAGGGAAATCCACCGCCACCGCCAATCTCGCCCGGACCATGGCCTTTTCCGGCACCCGTGTCCTGCTCATCGACGGCGATCTTCGCGCCGGCAGCCTCCACCGTCTCTTCGGCGTCCCTGCCAGCCCCGGCCTCACCGACCTCATCCGCGCCAACGACCAAGTGGATCGCTACATCGTTCCCACCGATCTCCCGGACCTCTTCCTGCTCCCCTGCGGCACCGAGTGCGGCGACACCGGGGAACTCTTCCTTTCCAAATCCTTCGACCAGGTCCTCACCGCTGTCAAAAACAACTACGACTACATCTTCATCGATAGCATGCCGATTTTCGCCGCCGACGACACCTCCACCTTGGCGCCCAAAGCCGATGCCGTGATTTTCGTCCTACGCAGCGGCTTCACCAGTGCCAGACTCGTGCGCAACGCCCTGGAACTCCTTTACCAGCGCCGCGTCAACGTCCTCGGCCTCATCTTCAACCGCGTCAACGCCAACCGCAGCGACAATTACTACTACAACTACGACAAGTACTACAAAATCAAAGCCAAAGTCGCGTGAGGCGCGGGCCGCGCGCCGCGCGCTGCGCGCCAGAGGTCGGAGGTCAGAGGTCGGAGGTCGGAGGCTAGGAGTCAGAAACCGAGACAGAGGTCAGGAGTCAGAGATCAGACGTAAGGCCAAAGGGAGTCGTGCAGATCACGTCAGCGAGAGATTTGCTGGTTTACCAGAAGGCGTACCGCCTCGCCATGGGGATATTCCGCATAAGCAAGAGTTGGCCAACTGAAGAGAAGTACTCGTTGACGGATCAGATCCGCCGTTCTTCCCGGTCCGTGTGCGCGAACCTGCGGGAAGCGTGGTCCAAGCGCAGGTATGAGGCGCACTTCCTCAGCAAACTATCTGATTCGGATGGCGAAAACAGCGAAACAGACACTTGGTTGGACTTCGCGAGGGACTGTGGCTACATGACCACTGACAGCCATGCGTGCTTAGCCGGAGAGTGCAAAGAAGTCGGCGCCATGCTGGGCGCGATGCTCAAAAACCCGGCTGGTTTTCTACTTCGTGACCTCTGACCTCTGACCTCTGATCTCCGAATCGTATGGATATCACTCTGCCCTTGGACCAAATGACGATCGCGGAAAAGTTGCGCGCGATGGAAGCGCTTTGGGCTGATTTGAGCGGCCATGAGGAGGAGATTCAGTCCCCCCCGTGGCATGAGCAGATCCTGAAGGATAGAGAAGAGCGAGTCCGATCTGGCCAGGAAACCTTCATTGCCTGGGAGGCGGCCAAGAAGGAACTCCGTGATCGGCTGACATGACCATCGTCATCCTGCCTTCCGCGCAAGATGATCTGGCTGACGGGACTGGCATATCACAAAGGAAAGCGGAGGTCACAACATGATAATGATCGAACTGTCCCAACATCCTGAACTGACTACACTGGTAACGGCCGTGCGCCAGGGTGAGGCGGTGGAGATCGTCGAACACGGCCGGCCGGTAGTCCGATGCGTGACTCCGCCAGCAACGTTGTGCGACCGGCTGGTGGCGCTACAGCGACACTTCATCAGTCGCCCGTACGAGGGCAGCGAAGTCGTTGACGCCCGGAAAAGCTGAAAGCAGAAAAGGTGAAATCTGAAAGTAAAGAGTCCCCAACAACACTGGTCTGCTCCCATTTCCGCTTTCTACTTTCAACTTCCTGCTTTTAAAAGATGCACAGTCGTTTGCCAGACGAGCTTCGAGAACGAGTAAAACGCTTTTCCGCCCGTGTGATTCGGCTCTTTGTCAGGCTCCCTAAGCCGCAGGAAGAGGTAAGAATCCTCGGGAAGCAGTTACTCCGCTCAGGAACTTCGGTGGCTGCCCATGTGCGCGAAGCCTCCCGGGCGCGCTCCGACGCTGAATTTGTCGCTAAACTGGGCGGTGCCATACAGGAAGCGGATGAATCGTCATTGTGGCTGGAACTTCTCCGTGAAGAGTGCGCCATTGCCCCCGCCCTTACCACACCGCTGGAAGACGAATCGTCGCAGTTGATCGCTATCTCCACGACCATGATCAACCGCACAAACTCCAGACACTGATGCTCGATTTCTATGTTGTTGTTTCTGTTTTCGGCTTTCCATGTTCTCTGCTTTCCACTTCGATAACTGGTGGCCGCCTTCTCGCCAGAGACATTCACGAGCCGTGCGCTGGATATACTGGGGTTGTCGTCGGAAGTGATCATCAGCGAACTGACCGTGACCGAGACCCGGATATCGCTGATCCGTAAGCGCAAACGTGGCGTGATGACTGCCAACGAAGTTGCCACGGCCCTGGCGGAACTTGCCGCTACCATCAGGGATGGTGTTCTGGTGGTTGAGCCGTTGCCGGTCGAAGCTTTTCGTGCCGCTGAGGACATTGCGGATAGGGTTTCTGGTCCAGTGCGCGCGATGGACGCCTTGCATGTGGCAATGGCGGGCATCCTAAGCGCGGAGCTGGCGACTTTCGACGGTGATCAGGCCATCGCCGCCAAGGCCGAGGGGATTACCACACATACAGACCGCTGACAAACCTCGCGCGAAGCCGCAGACGCGAAGAGTTCTTCCTTCTGGATTTCCGTTAGCCTCTCAGCTTTTTGCTTTCAGTTTTCAGTTTTTTCCCCTGACCTCCGTCCTCCGATCTCTGACTGCTGATTCGGCTGAAAAACCCCCACTTTTTCCCCAAAAACACCGTCCATCTCGACAAACCCCTACCCCGTGTCGCCAAGCGCATCTGGGGGCATTCTGGAGGCAAGGAGCAGGCGTGTGATTTGGGATGATGAGATTGTCGGTTGTTGCCCAAAACAGGGGTTTTTCAGCAGAATCACTGCTGAGATCTGACCCTTGCCACCTTGTCCCAACATCATGAACTATCACGGAATCATCACGTTAGGACCGGGAAAGCGCGGTGGACGTCCCTGCGTTCGTGGGATGCGAATCACCGTGGGGGACGTCCTCGGATGGCTTGCGGCGGGTATGTCTCACCAGGAAATCCTGTCTGATTACCGTGAACTCACTGAAGAAGACATCCGCGCTTGCCTGGCCTATGCCGCGGACCGCGAACGCCGGGTCCTTACTGCCGCCGCATGAAGTTGTTGTTCGACCAGAACCTCAGCTTCAGGCTTCCTCGGAAAATAGCGTCCATGCTGCCAGAGTCAAACCAGGTTAGCTTACTGAATTCTATCGACAGGTCTTTCTATGATTGATGAATCTATTCAATATGGCTGTGGATGGTGTGCTCCGGAGACCTGGCTCAATTTCGATTGCAGTCCGACGTTGAGGTTTGAGCGTTTGCCCGTTATCGGGCGTCTTTACACAAAGAACGCGAAGAGGTTTCCAGATAATGTCCGATATGGCGACATCGTCCGAGGGCTTCCCATTCAGCGAGTCTCGTGCAGCCGTATTTACTGTTCACACGTTTTAGAGCATTTGCCGTTGGACGATTTCCACATCGCATTGGAGCACACTTTTGAATACCTGAAGCCCGGCGGAACATTTAGGTTTGTCTTGCCCGACCTTGAGCAACTTGCACGCAGCTATTTTGCTGACAACGATCCGTTGGCTTCATCTCGTTTCATGGAGGCATCTGGTCTTGGAAAAAAATGCCGGGCGCGGGGGCTGCAAGGTTTCGTGGCTGAGTGGCTTGGCAACAGCGCGCATCTGTGGATGTGGGATGAGAAGGCGATGACTGAGCAATTACGTAAGCACGGCTTCAGAGATGTTCGAAGGGCGAGCTTTGGAGATGCGGATGACAGGACCTTTGACGCCGTAGAAGACAAAGGGCGATTTGAAGGGTGTTTAGCGATGCAGTGCAGGAGATAGGTCGGGTCTAACATCGTTCGAAGCAGCCGAGATGAAGCGCCTCCGCAAGATCCTACTGACCCTTCCCTTGCTGGCTCTCGCTGCATGGTTCCTGCGCGCCCCGCTGCTCACCGGTCTGGCCGAAGCGTGGGTCGTGGATGATCCGGTGGCCAAAGCCGATGCAATTGTGGTCCTGGGCGGGCGACCTGACCTTCGCGCCGTGGAAGCTGCCCGCCTCTACCACCAGGGCATCGCGCCGCGCATCCTCTACATGGACGTCAAACTCAGCCCGAGCGCGGAGATCGGCATCACGCTGTCGGAGCGCGAACAAACCCGCCAGCTTCTTCTGAGCAACAACGTGCCGGAATCGGCCTTAATCGCGGTCGGCCAATCGGTAGCCAGTACGTATGACGAGTCCCGAGCGGTCTGGGCATGGATTGGGGAATCTGGGGCCAAGTCGGTACTCATACCGACGGACATCTTTCATACTCGCCGTGTTCGTTGGGTATTCCGCAAGGAATTGAAAGGTACCGGGGCCGAGGTGCACACGCGCGCGATACAACCTGCGGAATACGGGGTAACGAATTGGTGGCAGTACCAGGAAGGCTTGATCACCTTTCAAAACGAATTTGTCAAGTACTTGTTTTACCACGTGAAACATTGAGGCCTCCGGCCGCTGACTTTTGCCATCCGACCCTGACCGCGGATCTCCCCCCTCTGGTCCCAGTTAGCAGTTCTCGGTTGCGCCGCCAGATGTCACCGGGCCAACTATTTGTTGGTCGCTTGGCGTGGAGTATCCTTCACATGATCAAAGGGTTACAAATCAGTAGGTCGACAAGCAATGTAACTTGTAACATAGGAGATAAATCGACAATGGAATTTGCATGGAACATACAGAATACCATCAGGAGCCGACGCTCTCCGACCTACCAGAGCAGCCTTTGGAACTCTTGTTTCGCCCGATTTGTCACTTTCTTGTTTATCGCGCCGTTTGTGCCTATGACGGCTTATTCCGCTGACGCGCTCATCAGCTCTGCAGCGTACCTGGCGAGTCAGACAAAGCCTCAGTTCGCAACAGGCCATCATTTGCCCCACTTATCGAGGTATGGTTATGAGATCTCATCCAATCTCTGCGTAGAACTTGCGGCGAATTGGGGCTATGCGCTTCCGATGGGAGACGGAAGCTGGGTGGATTTTAAGGCCGCTCTTCAAAACACGAACAGCAGGCAATGGGCTTTTATTCGGTTGGCAACTAATGACCCAAGTCGTTATGTGCTTTCGGTTGGAATGAACCAGCGGCTCATGAAACCGATTCCAGATGATTTCTATGTGACCAATTCCAGCGGTTGGTTTGTGGGCGCGTATGCTACCAATACATGGCAATATGCCACAAATCCCGCTTACGCCAAGATCATCAGCCCGGAGGGGAATGAATCCTACTGGTCAAACTCCGCCGAATACTGGGTGGCACCTTTAGCAGCGATTCGGTCCAATGCTCCAATTGCCATCGTTCTAAACCCCGGGGAGTATGGTCTTAACGTGTTTTTTGGAGGATATTCGCAGGCCTGGGCTGAGGATCCGCGCGTGCAGGAGTCCCTCAAGAGGCCACCGTGGAATAAGTATACGGGGGGCGATGGCTCTTTCAGTAGCAGTTGGCTGCTTTGGTTTAATTATGGTTCGTTCAGGCGGGCGCAGCAATATCAGTACACGACAGACGCCGTTCGTCGCTTACTTCCGGACCGCGAACTGTACATTCACTACGACACGGATGGCGAATCGTACAGGTCATTGAACATTGGAGGCACCAATTGGGCGAGCGGATGGCACTACAACTCACTCTACACCAGATCATTGTCCGACTACGCTAACTTTGAGACATACTATAGGCACTTCAACACAGGGTTCACAGGCAGTCAGGATATGCTGACAAAATACCTCAATGCTGTGGGTGGGCACATGACTTACGGCTCATCCACCAATTACAGTTGGGTGTGTGGTGGATTTACGCGTGGCACGACAAACGACTTTGCTAACATCGAAACCTATACAGGCTATTTGAAATGCTGTTATACCGCAGGAATGGTGGGTGCCGTTGCTGGCTACTTTTCAGCATTCACAGATTCGGCATTTCCAAGCAATACTCCTCCTCAGTGGTTGCTGCAAATGACCGCACTATCGCACGTTCACGCCCTCTTCTCGCATCTGGAAGGCTTCATCCGGAACGGAGACTTGTTGCCAGGACCAAATATGCACAGCGCATCAAGAGATCAGCCCGCCTATGAGTTGCCAACGGGAGATCCTACCGCGCGCGTACTATCCCGCAAGCTTCGGGGCAGCAATCAGTGGTTGGTTACGGCATGGGCCGCCGACGGGCCCGACCGGACTGTACAGGTGCAAATCCCGAACCTTGGGACGCTTCGCTATTTTGCCACGCCGAGTGCCTCGGTCTATTACGTAACTCTGGTTGATGGAAGTACCAGGATGTCATTGCTGGATGAGTACAGTCCTTTTCCCTTCAAGCCCGCGCCACCCTCAAACCCCAAAGTTCTTCCTCAGTGAGATTTGTACGCGGGCTATCGAGTTCACGCATACCCCTTTGCTGCTGCGCATCGCACGAGGAGGCAGAAGCGGTTTTCGGGCTCCTTCAGCGATGCAACCCAGCCACCGCACATACGTGTGAGTTTCATTTCGAATTGGTGATCTGACAACGCCGCAGCGGTCCTCCATCAAGCATCTCTACCCACCGACCTGGAAACGCAGACAGTGATGTAAGCTTTCGCCCGTCACCGATTTATAGCCTGACACGCTCACTTACAGTGTAGAACAATGTATATTTCAGCCCCAAAGCTCACGACAGAAGGCGGCAGTCTGATTGCATCCGCCGACTTTTCTACTAGCCAGATGAAAAGCGTTCTTTGGTTTCGCCTTGATGCGACATATCGCGATTGCATACTGCTCGAAAGAGGCGATGCTTTTCTTATTGGCCTGTTGCTCCATGCTATGGCGCTCGGAGAGGACATTTACCTCGATTGCGCAATGTCTGAAAAGCTGTACTATAACCTGTCGCAGTACCTCGTTCCCGCCTTTTCACTGGCCAATCCGAGCCTCCAGAAGGTTGGCATTTTCCCGCGCAGCCTCGATAATGCTGTTTTGAACACCGGAAAGGCCGTTGCGACTGGCTTTTCCGGAGGTGTTGATTCATTCTCAACAATCCACGATCACCTGGTAAATCCGGCGTGCCCTAGAAACTACAGACTCACACATCTGACCTTTTTTAATGTTGGCTCTCACGGGGACTATGGCGGCGACGCCGCACGAACCCTCTTCAAGGAGAGGTGTTCCATTTTGAAGGGTTACCCTTCAGACTGCGGACTAGAGTACATTGTGATTGATTCGAACATCTCCGAGATACTCCGGCGTAACTATGAGGAAACGTACACAATTCGCAGTATGGCACCCGTGCTGTTGCTGCAAAAGCTGTTCCGGACGTACTACTATTCGGCCGGATATAGAATGGATGAATTTATCCTAACAACTTTCGACATGGCGTTGTATGACCTTCTGAACACTGCAATGCTTTCCACTGAGTCAGTCTCGATTTATTCGACTGGATGTCAGTATACGCGTGTGGAAAAGACCGCGATGATTGCTGACTACGAACCGACCTGGCAGTATTTAAATGTATGTGCCTGTAGACATGGAAACTGCTCCACTTGCTTTAAATGCTTGCGGACGCTTCTCACGCTCGATATACTAGGAAAGCTTAACAATTATGGCAGGGTGTTTGATTTGTGTGCGTATAGACGATGCAGGAATCGATATATAGCTCATGTCTTAGCAAATAGCACTCAATATTTCTATAAGGACATTTATAGGGAAATGCAGCGAAGGAGTATCCATGTGCCTATGTTCTGTCGCCTGTCAGCTTGGAAGCACATCGGCGTATCAGCGTTGAGAAAGTATATATACCTGGGCGGAATGCGTCATAAGTAAGTGCGTGTGCGTACAGGATGTTTTTGCCGCACGATGCCATTATGAGGGCCAAGAGGGTGCTGCAGAGAATGAAAGTGGTCCCCGTGGAGAGAAGAGGGCAGTTCGCCCCGAACATTATTGCGAACCTGGCCAGCTTTTTAGTGTCTGTGTTCATTGGGCTCTGGTATACTCCGTACCTCATCAGCCACTTGGGGGTGGCAGCCTATGGTCTTATTCCTCTGGCCATCACAGTCACTTCCTACTTTGGGCTCGCTACAATCACGCTGAACGGCGCGGTTGGCCGGTTTCTGATCATCGCACTCGAGCGGAAAGACACCATAGAAGCCAACCGGATTTTCAACACAGCGTTAGTGGGCAACGTCATCGTTGTCTGTGTCCTATTCGTCCCGGGTATTATAGTTGCCTCGCATGCGAGTGCGTTTTTTAACGTCCCCGGTGGATTTGAACGATCTTTTGGATGCCTTCTCTTCTGCATCATATGCTCCTTCTTTCTGACGGTGGTAAGCAGTGTGTTTTCCCTTGGTAGCTATTGTCGCAATCGCTTCGATCTGTCAAGTACCGTCGAGCTTCTGGGAAATCTGGTGCGGATCAGTACTATCGTCGCGTTGTTCACGTGCTTTTTGCCGAGGATTTGGCACATTGGGGTTGGAGCGCTGGCTGCGGGAGTGTTTGCTACGGTGTCATCGGTCATTATCTGCCAACGGCTAATGCCGATGGTGCATGTTCGACCAGGCTTATTTAACCTGCAGACGTTGCGAGAGCTGAGCAGGATGGGTTGGTGGTTTTTCGTCAGCCAGATTGGCGCTCTTCTGTTTCTCGGCATTGACCTTATTGTAGTCAATAAGATGTTCGGGGCGGAAGCGGGTGGGCGCTATGGCGCCGTTGCGCAATGGCCGGCGTTGATCAGGAGTCTGGGTGGTGTTATCGCGGGCGTGTTTGGCCCGACGATCCTTATGCTGTACGCGCGGCATAACATTCCAGGCCTTGTGCTTTATTGCCAGCAGGCGGTGAGATTTCTTGGATTAGCGATGGCGCTGCCAATCGGCCTTATTTGCGGCTTTTCAAGCTCGTTGCTGTCAGTATGGCTTGGACCTAAATTCGCGTCCATGGCCCCCCTAATGTCTGTGATGACAATTCACCTCTCAGTAAACCTTGGAGTTTTGCCTCTCTTTAATATTCGCGTGGCGACTAACAAAGTGCGCGTGCCGGGAATTGTAACTTGCGTAATGGGTGTCGTGAATCTTGGGTTAGCGCTTCTCTTAGCGGGTCCCGCGGGCTTGGGGATGTACGGTGTCGCCGCTGCGGGCGCCATCGTGCTAACGTCGGTGAATGTGATTTTTGGTCCGTGGTACGCTGCTCATATTCTCGGCATTCCGGGTGGGAGCTTTTTCGGAGGAACCTTTTCTGCTATCTGCGCCGCGCTGGCGCTCACGGCCGCGTCTTGGAGTGTCTCTCGATATTTTCAGATCGCCAGTTGGACTGGACTGATCGTTGGGGGAGGAGGTATTGCTGTGGTATACTCTATTTACATATTCCGCTTCGGGTTGAATAAGGCAGAAAGGGGATTGGCTCTTGCTATTGTTCGCAGATACCTGCGCCAGTCATGATGGCCCCGTTGGTCGCTGACTTTCGGTGTCGTCCAGAGGGTGATGGGCTGCGAGTCCTAGCGGTCGTGCGAGTATGGATCAGCAGATGTAAGGAAGGTGTCGGAACTCTCCTCAAACCCCACTGCAGCTAATCTGTGGCAGCGCATGGAATCACTTAAGCAATCACTTTTTTGGCGGGCGGTTAAGCGGGGGGTAGCAGACCCTACCAGACGTGGGATCGCGAAAGTCTGCAACCGAGGACGAATGCCTCTGGCGTACTGTGGCATTCCCAACTGGTGAGACGCCTTGAATCCAGTGCTTGTTGAGCTGCTGTCACGACGGAGGGCGCAGCATTTGGACGGGCTGTGCTATGATGGATATTTGTGTATCGGCAGCATACTGGAGGGCGCAAATGCTCGAGCAGAGGTCTGGGATAGTGAGTTTATGATGGAGACTGGGGCTGTCCTTCAAGCGCCGCGCGCCATGGTGCTTATGTAGAGACAAAGGCGCGGTCCGACTTTAAGGGTATCGGAGAGAATGTGCTGCTCGCTGGCTGTGCTTTTGCTAATTCCGAGCGCATCATTCTTGGCGCATTGTTATCATGTGACCCGACAAAGCCATAGATTAAAGTGACCACCTTGAGCCGTTTTGCCACTCGTGTTGCTGGAAGCCTGCGATATAGGGCTGCTTACGCACGTGATACGCTTGTCGCCGCCGTCTGCAAGAATAGGATTGATGCATATTGGTGCGACTGTCGCAACTTTGGCGACCATATTACCCCAATGTTATTGCGCCATTACGGGTTCACGCCCTTGCACGCTTCGCAGGAAGACGCGAAGATTGTTTCTACCGGCAGCATTCTTGAACATCTTGCAGACACTTACTCGGGGCTGATTGTGGGGGCCGGGTTCCTCTATGAAACCTCGAGAAGGTCTTTTCCCAAGGCCACTGTCTTGGCAGTTCGTGGAAGACTCACTTTGGAGCGCTTGGGACGGCGAGGCAGCAATGTGGTCCTTGGAGATCCAGGGTTACTGGCAGCCCACGTCATCGGCAGACGCGCGGAAAAACGTTTCGAGTTGGGTCTCGTGCCTCATTACGTGGATAGGAGAAATCCATTTCTAGATGAGATATGGCAACGAAACCGTGGAGACGTCACCATCATCAATGTCGAACGAAAACGCCCCCTGCATGTTTTTCGGGAGATTGACATGTGTCAACACATCGTTTCTTCCTCGCTTCATGGACTTATTGTGGCGGACTCTCTCGGAATACCGAGCGCCTGGATGGCGTCTCCGGGGTTAGAGGGTGGACGGTTTAAGTTCGATGATTACTACTCATCAATTAATCGCGGCGTATCCAACCCCATGGTGCTTTGCGGGTATCAAACGGTTCGAGAACTTACAGAGAAGACTTCACTGAAGCCTCAGGAAGAAGTGGACAAAGTCGTGTTCCATCTGAATAGTATATTTCTTGAACTCGCGAAAATGTATGCAATCAAACAAAAGCCATCGTGCCATTATCATAAGCCCTGTTGATGTCAGAAGAAGCGTAGCGCACGCTCCTTCCTTGACACGGCACTCTCGACACGTCTCCTAACCGCCTCGGCTCTGTATGCGCTCCATATCCCCAGGTAATGCGACAAGTGACAAAAGTAATCCATATCAACGATAATATTCGATTGAGTGGAGGTGCCGAGGTATATTTGGAGCAGTTGGCCAGGTTATCGGCAGGCTGCGGTTGGGAGACCGATTGGCTTAGCGTGCAGCGTGTGGGGAGGCGCGTAGCGGTCCTTCGACATGGACATTCAGGATGGTTCTGGAATGGGGAGATCAAGTCGCTCGGCGACTTTTTGTGTGGCGAACTAAGAACCTCCGAGAATGCTCTTCTCCATGTGCATAACATCTCCGACCCCAGGCTCACGAGCCGCCTGTTTGACTTGGCTCCGGTCGTGCGAACCATGCATGACCCAAGGATGTTTTGCCCTGGGCAGGGCAAATTCTGGAACGTTGCTGAAGTGCCTTGTGAGAGACCCTTTGGGATTCACTGCCTATGGCACGCCTATAGCCAAAGGTGCTGCAATCGTCATCCCAAACGGCTGGTCGCTGGAGTGTGTAACGCGCGTTTTGAGGTCGGTGCTGGAGCCGCCAGGTATGCGGTGGTCATTGCTAACTCGCGTTTTATGAAGCGGCAGGCGATCTTGGCTGGAATGCCCGAAGGTAGAATCGCAGTGCTACCCTGTTTTACTCAGGAGGTCCCGGCTCTTGAGGCGAACTTACTTTCTCAATCCAGACAGGTCTTATTCGCCGGACGCTTAACCAAAACGAAGGGCGTGCACCTTCTCTTGCGTGCCTTTGCTTTACTCCGTCACGAGCTGCCGGATGCGACGTTGGCTATCGCCGGAGAAGGAATGGATCGCGACTTCTTCGTAAACCTCGCAAATGCCCTTGGGATTCACAACGCGGTCACTTTTCACGGTTGGTGCGCCAGAGACAAAGTTAATGCACTAATCCAACAATCCTCCGTCATCGCATTTCCGTCGATCTGTCCGGAGGCTTTTGGGATGGGTGGCATCGAAGCAATGATGCATGGGCGCCCGGTTGTGGCATTTGATGCTGGCGGAGTGCGCGAGTGGTTACAGGACGGGGTGACTGGGATGCTGGTGCGTCCTAAAGACATCAACGCGTTCGCGGCGGCAATGTCAGGGCTACTTGCTACCACATCGCTGTGCGCAGCCATGGGTAAAGCCGCACGCGCAGCAGCGCTAAGGGACTTTACACCCACGAAGCACCTGGAACGACTTCGAGACCTCTATAATGCCGCCCTCTCCAGAGGGCGCTGACACCTCGATCCCAAGGCTGCGGAAGCCACTTCCCGCTTCATATTTAGACACGCGATCTCGCCCCGCACTTATCGCGAATGTTATAGGCGGCTGACGACAAGCAAGACGCCATGCGTATCCTATACTATCTCAACTTCCCTACTGGCGGCATTACGCGGTACACCGGGGAAGTGCTGCGGGCGATGCCGCCTGAGATTGAATGCCATGTCATTTGTCCGCCGTCTACCGACATCTGCGTGCCAGGGGCCATGATGCACTACCAGTTAATGTCCTCGAGGCGTGCGGGTCCACTTGGCAGAAGGTTGGTATTCCTTTGGAGTCAACTTCAGAATCCCATTCGCCTCATGCGCCTGGCTAGGGCTGTTCGCCCTGACATTATCCATTTTGGCGACGTCAACCACCTTATGTACCGTTGCTGGAGAACACGCCTTAGGGCACTTGGCATACCATTTGCCTTATCCGTGCACGACGTAACACGCCACAAAGCCATGGTGTATCAGCCTTGGGAGGACGCACAATTGGGCCTGATTTACAAAGACGCGGCTATTCTGTTCGTTCACAGCTCGGCCCAAAGCCTTCATCTGGTCACGTTCGCAGGCGTGGATCCCACTAAGATTGTGATTGTCCCGTGTGGCATTTTCTGTTACCCTAATGCCGAACGTCCCATCGATGTGCGCAGGCAACTGGGAATACCTGCAGGCGCCCATGTTGGACTTTTTTTTGGCGACGTCAGGGACGACAAGGGTTTAGAGAGACTGATCGCAGCCGTAGCACCGCTCACGGATACGCATTTGATCGTTGCTGGGCGCTCGCGGAGCCGTACGCACAAATCCGTGATCTATTACCGAAAGCTCGCGCAAGCGCTCAAGGTGCAGGCACGCATCCATTTTGTGGACTCATACATACCAGAGGAAATGGTTTCCGACTATTTTCGCGCCGCCGATTGGTGTGGCTTGGCTTATGATCGGAACTTCACCTCTCAAAGTGCCGTGCTCTGTAGCGCCATCTATTTCGAGACTCCGGTGCTGGTAGCATCAGCCCCAACGCTTGTCGAGAGTGCCGTCCACTATGGAGTTGGAGTGGCGGCCGCTGACGACTCGGTGGAGGCGCTCACTTCCGCCATGCTGTGCTTGCATTCAAACAACACACGCTTTGATTTGGGATTTGACAAGTATAAGCAGGAGTGCACCTGGCATAGAAACGCACAGTTGACCTGCAAGGCATACAGCGGCCTGCGAAAACGCCACGGTTGAAACCCGTTTTATGGCCTCTCCATTCCACTGTTGGCTTGGTAAGTCGCTTTATAGCCAGATTGGATTCACGGTGCCCCTCTCGGTGATGCTTTCGGTAATTACGTTCTGTCTGGAAAACCTTAACGGATGAGATTAGCAGTTCTTTACACCAGACTCTCGGGCTACATAGCTGCCTGTTTGGAAGCCTACCGCGTATCGGCCAATGCGACCCTCTTGATCTTCGCCTGGCCCGCTGAAGAGAACGCCCCTTTTGTGGATGTTAGTTTTCTGCGTTTGGGGGAAATCAGAGACCGCTCGAAACTTGACGAGCAACAGATCGAGCAGATGCTGCGCTCCTTTCGCCCTGATGCGGTCCTCGTCAGCGGATGGATAGACCATGGGTACAGGCGGGTATGCCGTCACCTTAAGGCGTCGGGAATTCCTGTGGTTGCGGGGTGTGACACGCAGTGGAAGGGGTCATTACGCCAACACGTGGCAGCTCTTGTGGCGCCATGGCATGTTCATCGTTTCATCGACGTCCTCTGGGTCACAGGCGAACGACAGCGGCAACTCGCCCGGGCCCTCGGGTTTTCCGGCGCCCGCTGCTGGGAGGGCTTTTATGCCTGCGATTGGCAGCGGTTCGCCCGGAGGAGGAGCGAGATAGCCTCTGGGCGGCCGAATTCTTTTCTTTATGTGGGCCGTTACGTCGAGGAAAAAGGGATTCGAGAATTGGCGGCGGCCTATCGCCGCTATCAGGTTCAGGTTGAGAAGCCATGGGCGCTAGTCTGTGCCGGCAAAGGTGAGTTGGCGTCGCTTCTCGCCGCGGTGGGCGCAGAGGACCGCGGGTTCGTTCAACCAGAGCATCTCCCTGACCTCATGCATGAGGCAGCCGCGTTCGTGCTGCCCAGCCGCTTCGAGCCGTGGGGGGTCGTCGTGCAGGAGGCCGCTGCTTGCGAGCTACCCCTGGTAGTTTCCGACGCTTCCGGCGCTGCGGTGCATTTGCTTCGTGACGGCTACAACGGCTTTCTCATGACTTCCGGGGCTTCTGATAGCCTCCTTTCAGCGATGTTACGACTCCACAGACTGAGTGCCAGCGACCTCCGTGAGTTTGGACGCCGCAGCTTCGAGCTCTCATGCCAATACACCCCCGAGATCTGGGCCGGAACGCTAAACGAAGGCCTCGCCATGCTGCGCTCCATCATGAGCGCCTGAGTACCTCCCCGCAGGCCAGCGCGGGGCCGCCAAGGTCACGTTTGGCGTTAGAAACACTTGCTGCTGGACACGATGCGCATATGCACGAGCATTACACGTGCAATTCCTTAGCTCCGCCGACGCCCCTGACTGCGCTGCGGACCCAGCCTGCCGTTCCACCGCTTGCCTCTTCGTGCGTTCCCTCTGCCGCCCCCACCTCGCCGCATTCGGAAAGATCGAAGACCTTGCGCACAGTACTTATGCATTGGACGTGCAGTACCGGAACTAACTATGCCTAACACACGCCTAAAACAGTAGTGCGCGTTAATTCCAATTTGCGTAACGACCGCCTTTCACATCCAGTAAGGCGCGCCGCGGGGCCCCTCCAACGCCTCGCTCCCTGTCCTGGCTTCCATGCAAGGCCAGATCCGGCCCTTACCACCCCCAGATCTGCTGCCTACTGCGGGATCTGCGTTGTATTAGCATACTTCGTCCGGGGAACTGTCCTGCCATCGTTCCTTCCCATCCCAGACCTGGCCTTCACCTTCCTGTGCGGGCTGAGCGTGTTGGCAGCCTCGGCTCTGGTGATCGCAAATGGTGGGCCATGGCGCTGCTCATGGCTGATAGTATTATCCGCGTTTGCGCTCAGTCTTTGCAACGCGGAGTATTTTGCCACTGCAGCGCTCCATTGGGCATCGCTTGCACTTCTGATAGCGTCGCTCGGCCCACTGGTTATGAACCCCAGCGCGGTGGCACTGCGTTCAACAGCCTGGACACTCATCCTTACTGGCTCCACAAGCCTTACGGCACTATTTGTTCTGTGGTATTTGCTGCGCTTGCCAAGCTTTGGTGCGGGTGCCTTCTCGGCATTTCTGAACCATTGCATGCTCATGGGCCCACTCTGCGGCATCGGGGTTTCAATTGCGGCGGCACGTGCCCTTCATCGTCGCTCCTGGCTTTGGGCTCTCCTTGCATTACTCGGGATGCTTCCCCTTATCGCCTCCGGCTCTCGCGTCGCAACGCTCGCGGCGTTAGGCGCACTTTCCTTCCTTCTCGTGCGACGCAAGCCTCTTGCAGGACTCGGATTCCTCTTCCTATGTGCCGCTCTCATCGCTCTCTTCGTCTCAGGAGGAAGGGTCCCTGACGGTCCTCCCGAGTCTCTGACGGGTGCCATGATGGAAAAGGGCGTTCTGAATTCCCGCGCCGACTATTGGGCCAGCCGATTGTCCGAGTTTCGAGCAAGCCCTTTTTGTGGCATCGGCATTATGATGGCCACAGGCAGTGGTGCGGACGTCGGGAAGGACGGAAAGCTTCTCGTTGAGCCTGGCTCAAGCTATCTCTCTCTCGTAGCAATGACAGGCACGCTGGGCGCACTTTCGTTCTGCTTAGCGCTTGCTCCGCTCTTGTTTCGATTTGCCCTTTCACCTCCCTCGGCACCACTGGACAAGGATATTCTGACTGCTGTAGGCATCTACCTGGCCATTCACGCGAATGCAGAAGGATGGCTACTTGCGTTCGGCAGTCCTATGTGCGCCCTGTTCTGGCTTTGGCTGGGCCAGGTTGGACGCCCCGCTGATCGCTCCGCTCCCCGCCGTCAACTGTGCCTCTCCGCCTGCCGAGATCGGCTCCCATAGACTGCCGCTGTGCACCATTTGCACCTACCTCCACGCATTCACTTCCAACCGAAGTAGTCTCGCAATGACTCCACGATCCGCATACAATTGTGCTCTGTCCTCTGTCCTCTGATCTCTGACTTCCGACCTCGGACTTCTGCTATTCACATGCACATCTGGCTGACTATTCCTAACCTCTCCAAAAAGTCCGGCGGACCTTCCACAGTCGTCCAGTTCCTCAGCGAGCAGTTGGCGGCATTGGGTGCCTCCGTCACCGTGGTGACCGGACATGCGAAGCCCGGACAATCAGAGACCCTCCCTCGGGATCAGCGCGTCACTGTATTTCGTGCTCCTGTCGGTTTGGGCAGATGGCGCTCAGCATTTAGGGACCAACTCCGTGAGCGATTGGCTCAGAAACCATCCTCCCAGAACAGCCTCATTGTCCACGACTTTGGCCTTTGGCAACCCGCCAACCATGCGGTCGCGGTGGCTTGCAAGCAACTAGAGATCCCTTTGGCCTGTTCTTCCTGCGGCATGCTAGCTCCCTGGGCGCTTCGCCATAAAGCCTGGAAGAAGACACTCGCTTGGTGGCTCTATCAATGCCGAGACTTGTCAAACGCGCGACTACTGGTTGCCACCGCGGAGCGGGAAGTCCAGGACATCCGGCGACGGGTGCCTGGCAAACCTATTGCTCTGGTACCCAATGGGGTGGACCTGCCAGAGCGCAGAGGCCGGAGGCCTCCGCCCGAAGACCGCAGACCACAAACCGGAGGTCGGACCGTTGTGTTTCTTGGTCGCATTCACCCCGTCAAAGGCTTGTCGAATCTCATCCAAGCCTGGCACACTGTTCGACCGGCCGGTTGGCGCTGCATCTTGGCGGGCCCCGATGAAGCCGGACATCGCAAGCACTTGGAGGCCGTCTTGCGCTCCCAGGACCTTGAAGCCACTTTCGAGTTTCCCGGGATGTTGGAGGACGACCAGAAATGGGCACTGTTAAGCAAGGCCGACCTTTTTGTCCTCCCGAGCTTTACCGAGAATTTTGGAGTGGCGGCCGCCGAGGCTCTGGCCTGTGAATTGCCAGTGATTGCGACCACAGGGACGCCCTGGAAGGAACTCCGCGAAGAACACTGCGGATGGTGGATTGACATTGGTGTCGAGCCATTGGCCACTGCCTTAAAGCAGGCAACTTCTCTGTCGGATCGCGAACGTGCCGAAATGGGCATCCGCGGCCGTCGCTTGGTTGAGGAGCGTTACTCCTGGCAGCGAGTTGCCACACTAATGCTATCAGCTTATGCCTGGGTTCTGGAGCGGGGCCCGCAACCGCCCTGCGTTACAGATTGAGTATTTAGCCAGTAGTATTTCATGGTTAACGATAGCAGTCACTCTGAAATCCGCGTTCGCAACGACGGGCCGTCCACGTACGGGCCGAGTAACAAGGCTGCGCGCGCGCTCTGGAGTATGGTCTGGACGCTGCTTTTCCGGCCATCGCCACGCGTTTGTCATGGCTGGAGACGCTTCCTGCTCGGATTGTTCGGTGCGAAGCTTGCTCGCACGGCGCGGGTGTCCAACAGCGCTGTAATCTGGGCACCGTGGCACCTTGTGATGGATGACAGCGCCGAGATCGGCCCGCGCGTAGATTGTTACAATGTCGCCGTGATTCGTATTGGCGCTCACGCTACCGTTTCACAGTACTCTTACCTTTGCACAGGCGGCCGCGACATTTCGGACCCGGACTTTGGCCCCACCAAAGCACCGATCACCATTGCCGATCAGGCTTGGATTGGCGCTGGCGCGTTCGTCGGCCCGGGCGTCACTGTGGGGCAAGGGGCGGTAGTGGCAGCGCGAGCGGCGGTGTTCGCTGATGTGCCGGCCTGGACGGTTCTATCTGGCAATCCCGCCCAGGTTGTCGGAAAACGTATCTTGACCAATGACATCAATGATCACCAGCTCTGAGGCACCCCAGACAAAGGAAACGCCGCTGGCTGGGCACTATGCCAAGGCGGTGCTGATTCGCCAAGTTGAGCAGACGCTACTCGATCTGTTCGCCAAAGGCGAGCTGTTTGGCACGGTACACACCTGCATCGGGCAGGAATGGACCGGCATAGCTGTGGGCGCCCACTTGCGACGTGGCGATGTAGTGTTCAGCAATCACCGGTGCCATGGTCATTACATAGCGGCGACCGATGATGTGGAGGGGTTGATGGCCGAGATCATGGGCCGCCAAGCCGGGGTGTGTGGTGGGCGCGGAGGCAGCCAGCACTTGTACGCTGAAGGATTCTTCAGCAATGGAATCCAAGGGGGCATGGTTCCTGTCGCTGCTGGGATGGCGATGGCGCTGAAGCAGGCTAAGAAGGGCAGCATCGCCGTGGCTTTCATCGGGGACGGCACTTTGGGCGAAGGCGTGCTCTATGAGTCGCTCAACATTATTTCGAAGCAACAGCTCCCGGTGTTGATCGTGCTTGAGAACAATCTCTACGCTCAGAGCACATTGCAACACCAGACGCTGGCCGGCGATATTCTTGCGCGCCCAAAGGCGTTTGGGATCAGCACACTCGAAGCAAGCACCTGGCAACCTCAAGACCTGCTGGACAAGGCCTGTGAGGCTTTTGAGCGGGTTCGGGGATCTCACTTGCCATGCTTTCTGCGTATTGATACCTACCGCCTAATGGCTCACTCGAAAGGCGATGACACCCGCGACTCCGGGGAGCTGCAGCGCCACTGGAAGCGGGATCCACTCACGCTTTTCCTGGAATCGTACGCCGATGAAGGCAAGACCATGCAGCGCGTGGCCGTGGAGCGAATCTCCGCAGCGGTCGAAGCTGCGAGAAGATCACCCTTTGCGGTCGAAGCACCGGAGGCTGCCAGAACGGCGACGCAACCTGTACACTGGAACCACGCCGAATTGCCCACACTAGACCGCGTGGTGAACTGCATCCATGACGCGCTTCGCCGTAACCTCGAGCGAGACAGCAGGATCATACTTCTCGGGGAGGACCTGGAAGGTCCTTATGGAGGGGCGTTTAAGGTTACCAAGAACCTGAGCGTGGAGTTCCCGGGCCGCGTAATCAACATGCCTATCAGCGAGGGTGCTATTGTCGGCCTTGGGAACGGTCTCGCGCTTGCCGGCCTGCTACCGGTGTGCGAGATCATGTTCGGCGACTTCCTAACGCTAGCGGCTGACCAGTTTATCAACCACGCCGCGAAGTTCCGTTATATGTACAACGACCGGGTCCGGGTACCGCTCATCATCCGCGCGCCGATGGGAGGAAAGCGCGGCTATGGAGCCACACACAGTCAGAGCCTGGAGAAGCATTTCCTCGGGTTGCCGGACACGCAGGTCTTTGCGATCCACCACCGCTTTGACCCGGGTGAGTTCTATGACCGGCTCTTCGAGACGGTGGACCGGCCCACGCTAGTGATCGAGAACAAGCTGCTCTACGCTATGCGCGCCGAGGGCCTCCTCAGCGATGGCTTTGCCCTTGAATACACGGACGAACCGCTGCCCACAACCCGCCTGCGCCCTGAAGGGGCGACGCCAGATCTCACCATCCTGTGCTACGGCGGCATGTTGCTCGACGTGGAGAAAGCTGTGGACGTGCTCTTTGACCAGCACGAAATCGTCTCCGAGGTTATTTGCCCGATTCGACTCTATCCACTGGACTTGCGCCCCATCCTGGAATCGGTGCTGAGAAGCCGTCGACTGCTGGTGGTTGAGGAAGGGCTGAGCTTTGCCGCCTTTGGAGCTGAAGTCGGGGCTCAACTCCTCGAACAGGCGCCAGGGGTTGTCCAAGTGATGGCACGGATCTCCTCGCCGAATCATCCCATCCCGTCTTGCGGGCCGCTTGAAAAAGAGACTCTACCCGGTCCAGCGCAAGTCATCAAGCGAGCACGCGAGATGCTCCTGGCCGACCAGTCGCATTTAGACTGAACCTATGGACCTCACCCTCAAAGAACCCGTGCTTGTGTACCTCCCTAAGGAGAACAACAACGATGAAAGCGCGAAATTGTTGGCATGGCGTGTGCCTCCAGGCACCCCGGTGAATGCTGGGCAGACGCTCGCAGAATTCGAGACGAGCAAGACGACCTTCGAGCTTCATGCACCGGTAGGGGGAATAGTCCAGTATCGGCAACGGGAAGGCGAGGAGATTCCGGTAGGCAGCTTTGTGTGCATCGTCAGCGAGGACGGCCGCGCGCCGTTTCCCGATGACCCCGGCGTGAGAAGGGTGGAGGTGCAGCCAACTCCGGGCGTACTCGCTGCTAACCGCCAATCAATTGTCTCGGCAAGCATGGTCGCTTCATCGGAACCTGGGCATCGAGGACAGCGGTTGAGCACCAAGGCACGTGAGCTTCTTGGGCGACACGCTCTTGACCCAGCACAGTTCGCAGGACGCGGCCTTGTCCGCGCCCGGGATGTGATCGCCTTGGTCCAGTCGCGGACGGAAGCGGCCAGCCCGACGGAAGCGAAGCCACATGACGAACAACGGGCCGACTCCGGGCCTCACGCCATAGGTCAGCCCTGCCGCATCGAAGAGATCCCTCGCAGCAAGCGGTTGGAGATCTCCCTCCTCCGCTCCAGCGCTCAACATGCCCTACCTAGCGCCGTGACGCTGGCATGCCCGACCTTCGGCTTGCGCCCCGCCGCAGAACACGCTGGTGTGACTATGTCCAGCGTGCTCGTTTACGAAGTCGGGCGACTGCTCAAGAAGTATCCGTCGTTCAACGGCTTCTTCGCAGATGATCGGTTCCATTTCTACGAAGAAGTGAACATCGGCTTCGCCTTAGACGCGGGAGCAGGCCTGAAGGTGCCCGTGCTGCGTCACGTTGGTGACAAGGGTCTGGAGGAACTGGATCGAGAGCTGCGCGAGTTGATGGTGCTGTATCTCAACGATGAGCTTCCGCGGGAGTCTCTGGCCGGCGCCACCTTTACCATCACCGACTTGGCTCAGGAAGGAACTACTTTTTTTAGCCCGCTCATTAACCAGAGGCAATCTGCCATTCTAGGGGTTGGCGCTGAGGTCTTTGCGCCAGGGCAAAGGCAAGGCTGGTTCCATCTGACGCTAACGTTCGACCATCAACTGTCGAATGGGCGTGAGGCATCGAGGTTTCTAGTTGATTTGAGCCGCCGACTTGACGGCTACGAGAAGGCATGGGGCGCGATTCTTCGCGAGGAGGCCTATTGCAGCCATTGCGAGCGGACCCTCTCGGCATTGCAGGAGATCAAGGCCCACCTCGTGGCGGAAGTCCGCCCCGATGGCACCACTGGGAGAGTGTGTAGCTTGTGCTTGAGAGGATTCTGAGGGATTAACGATGAAACCAACAACAGAGCGGCCGATTGCCGTGGCCCCGGCTGATCCAGCCTCCGCCAACGTGGGCCAAGTCCTGAGAGCTATCATTAGTGAACTCTGCGAGGTCGATCCTGCACAGATCGGTTCTGACTTTACTCTGACCTCAGGGCGGCTGCGTAGCTCGCTCGGCCGTGCTGCACTCGACGCCAAAATCCGCCGCCGCCTAGGGGTCAAGCTGGAAAGCTTGCACCTTCTCCGCACGGTCGGTGAGTTGGAGGTGGCTCTGGCGGGAAAACACCCCGCTCCGCATGCACCGGGGCGCGAGGTCCAGATGGTGCGAACGGCAGAGGATGTGCAGCTCGCCCCAGCCTCGGAGGCACCACGGTTCTCAAGACCAGCTCCAGCCACTGTTGGGTTGGCTTGCGGTATTGATGTCGAGTCAGTGTCTGGTCTGCCGGAAGCAAAGGACTATTGGGAGGAGCCCTTCTACCGGATGCACTTCACTGCGGGTGAAATCTCATACTGTATCTCACAGCCCGAACCGCGGATACACTTTGCTGCCCGTTGGTGCGCAAAGGAGGCTCTGAAGAAGTGCCTACCTGACTATATGACATGGGAGATGGACAGAATCGAAGTGGTACGACATAAGTCCGGTTCACCATATCTGGAGGTGTTGACTGACGAAGGTACACGAGCCCCGGCAGTGGCGTTGAGTTTGACCCACAGCGCAGACTGGGCTTTGGCTGTAGTGGTAAGTGCAACGGAAACGCCCCGGGTGATCCGCGCAGATCCGAGCGGAGCCCCCGGAGAGGGGCATTTCACCATCGTTTTGAGCTGGGCGGCTTTGGTTTGCTCCCTTTTGGCGCTGTTCTTTGCCCTGACGCAAAGGTGATCGGGTTGGCTTGGTAGCAGCAACCGTAGAGGAAGATGCGATTCTGGCAGGGAGATTCTGACTTGATGCTTTATGTCTGACGCCGTCGAACGACCGGAAGGTGAGTCGTCCAATCCACGTGTGGATAGGAGACCTGTGCGAGGAGGCCAGACCGGGTTCCTGAATTCCCGCTCCGCTCTCAAATGGGGCTGGCTGGTCCTGCCCGTTGGCTTTCTCTGGTTTCGTCTGATCAATAATCTCCGGGTGGAATGGGAAACGAACCCTCAATACAGCTTCGGTTACGTGGTCCCTTTGCTTTGCATCGGACTTCTTCTCCGTCGGTGGCAGTCGCTGCCTCAGGGATCAGTCATCAGTCATCAGTCATCGGTCATCGGTCATCAGTCATCGGTCATCGGTCATCAGTCATCGGTCATCGGTCATCAGTCATCGGTCATCGGTCATCCGTCGTCGGGCAATCCGCAATCCGGCCTCCTTCCTCCGTCCTCAGGTCTGACCTCTGATCTCCGACCTCTGACCTCTGGTCCCTCTTCTGACTCCTCGGCTGACCTCCGTCCTCTGTCCTCTGTCCTCTGTCCTCTGTCCATTGTCTTCGCCCTTCTAGCCCTTCTCTACCTGCCCACTCGCCTAGTGGAAGGCGCCACGCCAGAATGGCGCCCGATTCAGTGGTCGCTGGGTGTTGTGACGATCGGACTCACGCTGGGCGGGATTTACGCTACGAAAGGACGTCAATGGCTCAGGGAGTTCGCATTTCCGATTCTCTTCCTGTTTGTGGCAATTCCGTGGCCCACGATCGTCGAGGGGCCGATCATCCAGAACCTAACTCAGGCCAACTCCGCGGCGGTGGTAGAGATTATGGGAATTCTTGGGGTGCCCGCCTTACAGCATGGCAATGTGATCGAGGTCGCGTCAGGCGTCGTCGGCATTGATGAAGCCTGCAGCGGGATACGGTCGTTTCAGTCGAGCCTGATGATTTCGCTGTTCCTAGGCGAGTTGTACCGGCTCGGTTTATGGAGGCGGGTGGTGTTGGTACCGGTCGGGTTCCTTGTAGCATTCCTCTTTAACATCTGCCGGACTACCTTTCTGACGTGGGTGGCGGCGAAGAAAGGGGTGGCGGCGATCGCCGTTTATCATGACCAGGCCGGCTTAACGATTCTTGTGGCCTGCATCGCCACAATGTGGGTATTGACGCGGCTCATGGTGCGAAGCCGGACGGCGCAGGAATCAGAGGACAGAGGACAGAGGACAGAGGACGGAGGGCAGAGGGCGGAGGTCCGTTGTTCTGTGGTCTGTAGTCCCGTGGTCTGTAGTCCTGCAGGCGGTAGTCCGGTCGTCCGTAGTCCCTTAGCCCTGCAACGGCTGCGCGGGTGGAGTCTCGCTTTGTTGGTATGGATTATCAGCGTGGAGGCGGGGGTCGAGGGGTGGTATCGACTGAGGGAGTCGAAGATGGCGTTGGGCCCGAACTGGACAGTTCAGTTTCCAACGAATTTCCCGAGCTACCGGTCCTTGCCGATAGCGCCAGCCACGGAAAGCCTCTTGCGTTTTGACTCCGGGAAGCAAGGTGCGTGGCGCGAAGCTAACGGAACGGAGTGGATGGGATTCTATTTCGAGTGGCTGCCCGGCAGAGTGGCGGGTTACCTGGCAAAGCGTCATACGCCGGAGATTTGCCTGCCGGCGGCGGGGCGCAAGCTGACTTCGGGGCCCGAGCTGGTGGTAATGAAGATCCGTGGCGTGGAATTGCCCATGCGCGTGTATTTGTTCAACGATCCGGACGGTCCATTGCACGTATTCCAGTGTCGCTGGGAAGCCGGGGCAGGGAGAGAGGCGTATATCGCCGAGGAGTCGGCTCGGTATAACCTGGTGCGCGCCGTCTGGGCCGGAAGAGGAAAACGGGGCCAGAAGGTGCTCGAGTTTATCGTCAAAGGCATCGCTGACCCTGCTATAGCCAGGGCCGCGGTAGTGCAGCAATTGGAGAAAGTTGTCAAGGTAGAGGGCGTCGCGCATTGAAGTGGGAAGTCAGGCGCCAACAATCGAAGCTCAGCGATTGCTGGCAGGCACTTTGCGGGCGCAAGGTAGAGACGCGTCGGGGCCCGAGGAGGGATGTGAACTGCCTTCCCGCACCGAGCGTGCTGCCGCCGAGAACCATGTTTTGCGCCTATGCGACGCTGTCAGTAGCCGGCTACTTGCAATGGTGCAGGCGGCGAGCCCCACACGCACTCAGCTACGGGCTCAAGCAGCGTGTCACCGCGGTTCCGGTTCCTCTGGTGAGGATGGGAGGAAAGAATTATGCTCAACAATGCTAATAGGCCTCTTCGTCGAAGGATCAAGGACTTCCTTAAGTCAAACATCCTACATGGATGTTTTTCGATCGGACAGAGACTTGGTTTTGACATTCTACCACGTCACTATTACTCAGAGATTCCGGATTTGCGCACCCTTCGTAGCAATTCAGCCTGGCGCACTGAGTATTCGATGATCGGGTTAAAAGGTATTGACACTAGCTCCCAACTTCGCTGGGTTAACGACGTGGTTCAACCTGAGGCTCGCTCAAGCCTGCAACAAACGGACATTTACCACGCGGCGTGCCAGGATAGTGGTGAGGTGGGTTTTGGCCCCGTTGAAGCCCAGTTCCTGCACTGCTTCATACTCCGACATCGACCCAAAGCGATTCTACAAGTGGGCTGCGGCGTTTCCACCGCCGTCTGCATCCGAGCAGCTAAAGAGGCTGGATATGCTCCACACATTGTGTGCGTCGAGCCGTATCCTTCGCCCTTTTTGGAACGTTCCGCCACTCAAGCACTCATCATGCTGCGTAGAAACAAATTGCAGGACCTTGACCCCGCGGAAACCAGGGTTCTTTCAGACGGTGACTTCTTCTTTATTGACTCTTCGCACACGCTCGGCCCGGCTGGCGAAGTAAGCCGGATCATCCTGGAGTTCCTCCCAAGACTTCGCCAGGGTGTCTTTGTTCATTTTCATGACATCATGTTTCCATATGATTACCCACGTCATGTTCTCACCAAAGATCTGTTCTTTTGGCATGAAACAGCGTTGTTGCAGGCATTTCTCACCTTGAATTCCGATTTTGTAACGTTAGCTTCCTTAGCAATGTTGCATTATAAAGAACGATCACATCTCCAGGAATGTTTGCCGGATTATCGCCCGGCAAAGGATCAAGATGGAGTTGCGCTTGATGAGGGGCACTTTCCGTCTTCAATCTACCTGAGGAGGATTGGCGACTAGCCTGACTCTTTGCAGTTACATAAACAACGACCCATACTTATACAAAACTTTATGGAAAAGAAGAGGCCCATAGAAAACGATCTGAAGCTGAAAAGGGACGATCTAATCGTCATCACCGGCGCCGGTGGGTTCATTGGCGGTAACCTGGTGAAGTATTTTACCGAAAAAGGTTTTACCCGCATCCGGGCGGTTGACAAGAAGCCGCTCTACGAGTGGTATCAGAAAGTGCCCACGGTGGAATCCCTTTGCCTTGACGTCAGTAGCGAGGAGAGCTGCAAGCGTGTTTGCGAAGGCGCAGTCGAAGTGTATAACCTTGCCGCGGACATGGGGGGCATGGGCTTTATCGAGCGCTTTCGAATTGAATGTCTGCGCAGCATCCTGATCAACACGCACATGGTCGAGGCGGCGTATCGGGCTGGATGTCGCCGCTACTTCTTCTCCTCGTCCGCCTGCGCCTACAACACGCTACTCCAGCAGGATCCCAAGGTCCGAGCATTGAAGGAGTCGGACGCGTATCCTGCGATGGCGGAGCGGGGTTACGGATGGGAGAAGTTGGTGAGCGAGATGTTCTGCGAGGAATACTGGCACGAGCGAGGGATGAAGACCTTCATCGCTCGGTTTCACAATGTCTATGGCCCGCACGGCACCTGGGACGGCGGACGCGAAAAAGCCCCGGCCGCTATTTGTCGGAAGATGGTCGAAGCGCAGGACAGCGGAAAGCATAGCATCATGATCTGGGGCGACGGCACGCCAACACGCAGCTTCATGTACATCGACGACTGCGTTAAGGGGATCGACATGATCATGCACTGCGACGCCTTGATTGCGACACCGATCAACCTGGGGTCCAGCGAACTGGTGTCGATCAACGAACTGGTCTCCAAGGTGGAGAGAATTGCCGGAACGAAACTGGAGCGGGAGTACGACCCTCAGGGGCCTCGCGGTGTAGCCGGGCGGAACAGTGACAACACTTTCATCAAGAAGACGCTCAAGTGGGAGCCCAGCACGTCGTTGGACACAGGCTTGCGTGCCACCTACAAATGGATCAAGGAACAGTATCACGCTCGTAAGCAGGGCCGGCGTGTTGTGGAATGAGAAACACAACTGAGGCAACCAGGCCACAGTGTGCATCATCCCTCTCTGAGGGGTTTTGCCGGTTTTGTTCTTGATATGCGCGTCCTTTTGCTTAACCAAGCATTCTACCCTGACTTGGTCTCGACCGGACTGCACCTGAGCGAGCTGGCCATGGAGCTGAAGGCGAGCGGGCATGCCGTCACGGTGGTCACCAGTTCACGGGCGTACGATAATCCCGCGCTGCGGTTTGCGCGCAAGGAAATGTGGAATGGGATTACCATCCACCGCGTGGGAGGGAGCGCATTCGGGAAAGGGGCAATCTGGCGTCGGGCCGTGGATTTTGCCACAAACCTGGCGGCCACCGCTTTGCGCCTGATTTGCGTGGGACACCCCGATGTCGTGATCGCGCTGACATCACCCCCGATGATTTCGGTTTTGGGCGCAATGTTTTCGCAGTTTTATGGGGCCCGCTTCTTTTATTGGGTGATGGACTTTAATCCGGACGAGGCCATCGCTGCCGGAGCGCTGCGATCTGGGTCTCTCTCTGCGAGAATGCTTGAGACATTGTCCCGGTATAGCCTGTCACAGGCTGAGAAAGTTGTTGCGCTTGACCGGTTCATGCTGGATCGGATCATGGCCAAAGGGATTGAACGGGAGAAGATTGTGGTTTTGGCCCCGTGGTCGCTAGACAAGATTGGATTTGATGCCCGGGGGAGGGCGATGTTTCGCGACAGGCACCGGATTGGCGCGAAATTTGTGGTGATGTACTCGGGAAATCACAGTCCCTGCCATCCCTTGGATACATTGCTCGGGGCTGCGCGGTGCTTGAGAGAGGATCGAGAAATTCTGTTCATGTTTGTCGGTGGAGGGAGCGAGTTTAAGCGTATCAAACAAATTGCCGAAGCGGAGCATCTGAAGAATGTTCTGTGCTTGCCTTACCAACCCCTCGAAGAACTTGCCGGCTCTCTCTCCGCTGCCGATCTCCACTGTGTGGTCATGGGAGATCCTTTCGTTGGGTTAGTGCATCCCTGCAAGCTCTACAACATCATCCGTGTTGGGGCTCCAGTGCTCTACGTCGGACCAGCCGGGAGCCACATACCGGAGATCTTCGAGAAGCTTGACGGCGCCTGGTCATGGGCCTCTCGGCGACATGGCGACGTCCAGGGTACCGTCGAGGCTATTCAGGCCGCTCGGCGCCAGCGATTTCGGGCCTCCCCCGAGGTTGCGATGAAGGCTGTCCGGCCTTACTCGGGTGAGACGATCATCCCGAAGCTGATCAAGATTGTTCAACCGACAGGATGACCGATACTCGTAGAATTGTCCTCTTTGGCGGTAGCGGTTTTGTTGGCTCACGCTTGACCCCTCTGTTGCTGAAACTCGGCCACGATGTGGTCATCGCCGATATTGCGGACTGCCAGCAGCATCCTGCTCTCTACCAGGCTTGTGATCTCCGAGATCCTGAGGCTGTCCGGCGGGTGTGCGTCGGCAAGGATCTGATCATCAACCTGGCCGCTCAGCACCGGGACGATGTCACGCCGATCTCGCTTTACGAAGAAGTCAACGTCCAAGGTTCGCGCAATGTGTGTCGGGCGGCGGAAGGGGCCGGAATCCAGCAGATCATTTTCACAAGTTCCGTGGCCGTCTATGGTTTCCAAGCTGGTGAGGTTGACGAGACTTTTCCTGCCCGGCCGTTCAACGAGTACGGGCGAACTAAGTGGGAGGCCGAGGGCGTCTATCGAGAATGGCTCGGCAAAGATCCAGCGGGCCGTTCCCTGACCGTTGTTCGCCCAACCGTGATCTTTGGAGAAGGCAACCGAGGCAATGTCTATAATCTCCTCAGCCAAATTGCCGGCGGCCGGTTCCTGATGGTGGGCAATGGACGCAACCGGAAGTCGATGGCCTATGTGGAAAATGTGGCTGGGTTCCTTGCGCATTGCCTGAACGCGAAGCCCGGTGAGCAACTTTACAACTACGTGGACAAGCCAGATCTGGACATGAACACCCTGGTGGGGCTCGTGCGCCGCCAATTGGGTCGCAAAGAGAACGTCGTGCGAATGCCCTATGCACTTGGGTGGTTGGGTGGTTTGGCTTTTGATGTTATGGCTTTTGCCTTGCGCCGCAAGTTCTCCGTAAGTCGCATCCGCGTAAAGAAGTTCTGCGCCGAGACGGTTTTTACGGCTACCCGCGCCGCGTCGAGTGGTTACGCACCGCCCTTTTCTCTGCGGGATAGTCTGGAGCGCACGGTCCAGTATGAGTTCCGCCGCTAGAGGGCAGGGGGCTGAAGACGGAGGGTGGGAGTAGGGGACCACAAGACGACAAGACTACGGGACTACGGGACGACAAGACTACGGGACTACGGGACGACAAGACTACGGGACTACGGGACGACAAGACTACGGGACTACCAGGCTACGAAGGTAGGTTGACGTGAGGGATTATACAAAAATAGGGGCTTGGAAGATCGCGGACGATCTCGCTGTGGCAGTTTACGAGCAGACTCGTCATTTTCCAAGAGAAGAAATCTACGGTCTCACCAGCCAAGTTCGCCGTGCTGCCTATTCCGTCCCAGCGAACATTGCCGAGGGTTCCGCCCGGAATAGTCAGCGCGATTATCTGCACTTTCTTTGCATCGCACGCGCTTCTTTGGCCGAAACCCAATACTTCATTCACCTCGCCAGCCGCCTTCGTTATCTGAGCGATCAAGAAACTGAGAGTTTGATGGGACAGACGAAACGAGCCTTCGGCTGCCTTCATGGCTTGATTCAGGCCGTGGAGAAAGAGACTACCGCAGTCCCGCAGTCTCGTAGTCCTGTAGTCCTGTAGTCCGGTAGTCCTGTAGTCCGGTAGTCCTGTAGTCCGGTAGTCCGGTAGTCGCGTATTCCCCCCATGCTCGGCGCCATGATGGACAAGCCTGAAACTTTCTGTCGTCGTCTTTCGAAGGGATCAGAGTCGGACCTTTGACCAGGTCTTCGGTCGTCCGTCCTCAGTCCTCCGTCATCATTGGTTCTCGCCGTCGTCTGTCCTCCGTCCTCCGTCTTCTCTTTTTCGTGATACAGTATCATGAGTGATTCCACAACCAATGGCCTTGTCGGCCACGCGCCTTCCGCGCCGGCGGCGGCTCCGCCGCACGACGAGTCGTATTTTCCGGACTTCACGGTTCTCCACCGTTTCAAGACCCGGAAACTGCGGCTGCGCTTCAGTGAACGCAAGATTCTGCTTGGGTTGGGCGACATCTTCTGCATGAACAGCGCGGTGTTCATCTACCTTGTGTCCCGTTACGCCGAGAGGCCCTCCGAGGGCAGCCCTCTCGACTATTGGCCTAGCTTCATCTCCGTCAGCTTTCTCTGGATCCTGGTGAATGAATTCATGGAAAGCACCAAACTGGCCGATGCCGCCAGCTACAGCGCCTCGGGTTGGGCCGCCTGCCGCACGGCGTTGCTCACCAGCGTTCTCTTCATCCTTATCCCGTTCGTCTCCCCTATCCCTACCAGCCGACACCAGTACATCCTGCTCCCGTCGGCGGCCATCTACGCGGTGGCATTTTGGCGTGGTATTTACCTCAAACTCTTTGCTCTGCGCGCCCTCTACCACCGCGTCCTCGTCGTTGGTGCCGGCGTATCCGGACAGCGCCTCATCCAGGACGTCAGGCAAGTCTATGGACCCGGTGAGAAACCCGGCTATCTCGGGGGGACTTGGGTTGTAGGGTTCATCGATGATGACCCTAAGAAGCAGGGTACGGATGTGGAAGGCATCCCGGTGATTGGGGCGCATCGGCAGTTGCTGGAGCTCGTACGGGACCATGAGATCGACGAGCTGATTCTGGCGGTTTCCCGTCCGGAGAAGTTGTCCATGCCCATGTTCCAGGCCATTTGTGCCTGCCGCGAAGCCAGTGTGGCCGTGACGGCCTGGCACGGATTTTACGAACAAGTCACCGGGCGCGTGCCTGTGGAGTTGGCGGGACAAAACCTCCAAATGGTCATGCCGCTCGAATCGCCGCGTTCACCGCGTTTCTTCATGGTATGCAAGCGGTTGGTCGATATTGGCGTAGGACTCGTCGGTTCCCTGGCAGTGTTGGCGCTCATCCCCTTGGTCTGGGTGGTTAATCGTTTTACCTCCCCCGGCCCCCTCTTCTACACCCAGCCGCGAGTGGGCTGGGGGGGCCTGGTGTTTAACGTCATCAAATTCCGTTCCATGGTGGTCAACGCGGAGCAGCTCACAGGAGGGGCGGTTTGGGCCCGGGAAGACGATCCGCGCACGACCCCCATGGGCCGGTTTCTGCGCAAGAGTCGTCTCGATGAATTCCCGCAATTTTGGAACATGTTGAAGGGCGATATGAGCCTGGTCGGACCGCGGCCTGAGCGCCCCGAGTTTGTCACTCAACTTGCCAAGAACATCCCTTTCTTTCGGATGCGCCACGCGGCAAAGCCGGGCATCACCGGTTGGGCCCAGGTACGTTACCCGTACGGCGCGTCTGAAGAAGACGCCTTGGCCAAGCTCCAATACGACCTCTACTACATTAAACATCAAAGCGTGTTCCTGGAGGTGCGCATCATCCTTCGCACCATGATGGTCTGCCTCGGCCTCAGAGGCCGCTGAGCAGAGGGCGGAGGGCGGAGGGCAGCAGTCCTTCGCGCTCCGCCCAGAGCCCTTGCCTCTTTACCCTTCGCCCTTCGCCCTTCCCTCATGAAGCCGGTGCATTTTAGATTTACGGATCTTGAGATCTGGAGGGACGCGCGGGACCTAGCCGTCGCGTTTCATCGGCTGGCCGACAGCCTGGACAAACGAAGACTCTATCGCCACGCCGAACAACTGCGTGCCGCTGGGCTATCTGTTTCCAACAACATTGCTGAAGGGTCCGGCAGTGTTCACACCAGCGAATTCAGGCAATTCCTGAACATCGCCCGTCGGTCACTGTTTGAAGACGCCTCGATGCTCATGGTCTTTCAGCAACTGGAGTTGGTCACTGCGGACGAAGTCACCCCGCTCCTCCAGTCCTGCGACACCCTGAGTCGCCGCATCACCGCCTTCTCCAAGTCCCTCACCCCCGAGCCCTGAACCCTCCGCTCTCCGCCCCCTGCTCTTGGCCCTTACCCCTTAGCTCTTTGCTCTTTCTATGCGTAAAATACTCATCGCTGTCCTCGCCATTTGTATCCTTATCCCCGTTGGCTACACCGCGCGACGCGGCTACCGGGTTTGGAAACAAGAGCGTGCCATTCGCCAGGCAAAAGAGTTTCTGCAGAAGGGCGATCCCAACAACGCCATCCTTTGCATAAAGCAATGCCTCGCCCTGAACCCCGCCCACATCGAGGCCACCCGCCTAATGGCAGACTTCTCCGAGGCGGCCCGTTCCCCTGCGGCCATCCAATGGCGTGGTCGATTGGTGCAGATGGAACCAAACTCTCTCACCAACCGCCTCTTACTGGCGCGTACCGCCCTCGGGTTCAGCGACCTTGCCACCGCCCAAAAGGCCTTGGACTCCGTCGATCCCGAAGGCAAGAAGACCGCTCTGTACCACAAAACCGCCAGTGCCGTTGCGCTCGCTGCCTCGAAGCTCGACGATGCCGAAGCGCACCTGCAAGCAGCCGCCCAGTTGGAGACCACCAATTTGGTTACCCAGATGAACCTCGCCGTCCTGCGCTTGCACCGCTCCGACTCGAACATCGTGGCGCAGTCCCGCGCCACCCTCGAGCGCCTTGCCAGCGTCCCCGAAGTCCGCTCCGACGTCTTGCGACAGCTTGCGAACGACGCCCTTCGGAACTCTCAACCCGACCGCGCCCTTGCCTTTGTCACCCCGCTCCTCGCGGGCACCAACGTGGCCTTCGGCGATCGTCTCCTCCAGCTCGAAGCCGTGCGCATCGGCAAGAAACCCCAGCTTGACGCCACCTTGACCTCCCTCCAAACCGATGCCGCCACCCACCCCGGAAAAGTGCAGGAACTCTCCAAGTGGATGCTGAGCAACACGACCCCACAGACCACAGCAGCGTGGCTGCTCACCCTTCCGCCCAACATCCGCACCAACCCGCCGGTACCGATCATTCAGGCCGAGTGTTTCATGGCGGCCAAAGATTGGGCCGGCGCTGCGGCGTTTCTGGAAAAGCTGGACTGGGGCGACATGGAATGTCTGCGCCTTGCCTACCGCGCCCGGGCGTTGCGCTCCCAGAACTTGGAAGCCGCGGCCAAAGGCGAATTCTCCAAGGCCCTGAAAGCCTCCGAGAACCGACCTGAAAAGCTGTCCGTCCTCCTGAACCTCACCAGCGCCTGGAATTGGCCTGCTGAAAGGGAAGATGTCCTTTGGGCGATCGTGAACCGGTATCCTGCCGAAGCCGGGGCCGCGCAAGCCCTCGCCGGGTTGCTCTTTGCCGGAGGCAAGACCCGATCCCTCCTGACCTTGCTCAGCCAACAGGCCGCGCTTGCCCCTGACGACGTCGGCCGCAAAAACAACCTCGCTGCAGTCGCCCTCCTCCTCAACGCCACCGAGAAGAAGCCCCACGACCTGGCCCTCGAAGTCTATGAAAAGGGCAAGACGAATGCCTTTTATGCGAGCACCTACGCATTTTCCCTTTATCTTCAGCAAAAACCAGCCGAGGCCGTGAAAGTCATGGCTCAGCTCAAACCCGAGCAACTCGACGAGCCTGCCGTGGCCGGCTACTATGCACTGGCCCTCGCCGCCACAGGCGACGCCGCCAAAGCCAAGCGCTACTTCGCCCTGGCTGAGAAGGCCAGGCTCCTCCCCGAAGAAGCCGCCCTCTTCCGAAAAGCCAGCGCCCCCCGCTGACCCTCCTTCGTGAGGGAGGGCCTGTTGCCGTCCACCCTCCTGTCGGCTGCAGAACACACAAAAACTCCACTACGGGCCCAGGGCCGACAGACTTTCTGTCGGCCTTTTTGTTTCATCCCTGGACGACGGGATGGACGACACTGTTGGATTGCGGGCTTCTCTACCTCGTCGCACCTGATAGGGAGGATTCCATCGGAGCCTAATCGTTGTCTTCACCCGCCTTGACCGCCCATTCGGGATAGGGCGCGTCCGGACCCTTCATGGCCCGCCAGAGGATTCGATTGAGCACGCCTTCCGGGCAGCGGTCCGCCTCGTCCAGCGGCAGTCTCGCGGAGGCGATGGCGTCCTTCCGCAAGACCGGATTGGCCACCTTCTTTGCCGGCGGGTTCATGGTGTCGAGGGGGTAGGAGTTGGTCACGGAGTTGAATGGGGTCAGGTCGGGCGTGGGCATGAAGACATCCGTCATCGGTGACGCGGTGGCGTCCAACTGGTTCATGGGGGGCAGCCCGAGGATCAGCTCCATGGTGCGCACGAGGCTAACCTGGTTGTATCGCGTGCTCACGGTCCGGCGGCGTTTTGTGTAGGCGCTGGCGACGTAACAGGTCGTTCGGTAACCGCTCACGTGGTCCCAGCCGGCCTGCGGATCGTCCTCAATCGCGAACAAACAGGTATCCGACCAGAATTTGCTGTGACTGAGCGCATCCAGGATCTGTCCCATCGCGAGGTCGTTGTCGGCGATCTGGGCGCCCGGGGTCGGGGAGTTGCCACGCGTGCCGCCGGTGTGGTCGTTCGGGAGGAAGAGAAGAGTCAAGTCGGCGAGATTACCGTTGATCTCCGAGCGCTTGAGCGCCCTGATGAATTTGGCGGCACGCATGACATCGGGTACGTTGAGGTCCCAGCCGACGGTGTTGGTGGGGCTGTGTTTGCGGAGGGTCTCGATGCCGGGCTGGGAGGCGAGCCGGGTGAGGTTGGAGCCGGTCTTGTAGTCGTTCCAAAAATCCTGCCAGCGAGGTTTGTCCTTGTGCCCGGTTTTGTCCCTCCAGTCGGCCTCGGAGATCATCCATTCGCCGAAGTTGCGGAAGGATTTTCCATGCGCCAGCGCGTTATCCCAGATGAAGCCCGACGAGGACCACGCCAGGGCATCCAAACCGTCCTCGGTCTTGCCGCTGGTGTAACTCCGGGGATACCCCGCCGTGAGCTGGCGCTCGATGTACGAGTTCACGATGGCGCTGTCGGTCCACTGGTGCCCGTCGGCACTCTGCACGCCGGCGCAGTAGGTATTGTCGAGGAGAACGAATTCGCGGGCGATCTTGTGCTGGTTGGGGGTGTATCTCAGGCCGAACGTGCAGAGGCTGGTGTCGCCATTGCCTTCCTTCATGTCGCCGAGCACCTGGTCATAGCTGCGATTTTCTTTGATGACGTAGATGACATGCTTGAACACACTCGGTTCACCGACTCTCTCCGGTACCGGCCGCGCCGGCTCTCCGGCGCGCGGCGGCAGCTTCGCCTCGGCGAGTTTCGGGTAGCGCATGTTCACCAGGGCGACCCGGGTTAGCGCCGCCAACTTCCGGTCCGATGGCACGCGTACAAGCGAGAGCGTGCCGTAGAAGTCCTTGGAGCTGAGTTTGACCCGCTCGCCCTGTTTGAACACTTTCAGCGCGCCGAGGCCCTTGATGTTTGCGACGCAGAGGGTCTTCCGGGCGGAATCGTAAGCGATCGCGCCCGGGAACCAGCCGACCGGGATCAACCCGATCACGCAGGAGGCGTTGTCCTCCGGCTCAAACCGGATCACGGCCACTCCGTTTTGTGTGCCGTTACAGACGTAGAGGCGCTTGCCTGTGCCGTCGAAGGCGAGCGCGTTGGGTTGGGCGCCGAACAGGTCGCCAGGTGTTTGCCGCGTCCAGATCTTCTCGACGATTCGGTCGGTCTTCGTGTCAATCACGCTGAGCGTGTCACTGCCGGTGTTCGCCACCACGACGTACTTGCGGTCGGGGGAAACAGCCAGCGCCGAGGCGTGCAGTTCCACCAGGATTTCGGCTTTCACGGTGCCTTTGGCCAGATCGATAACCGTCACGGAGCCTTCGTTGGCGATGTGGCGGACCGCGTCCACGCGCACGGTGGTGCCTTTTCCGGCGGGCGCCGTGAGATCCTTCTTGCCGGGCCGACGCCCTCCCATGTTGCTGACATAGGCCTTCCCTCCGGCGAGTACGACATCGTAGGGCGCAACCCCGGTGTCCCAGGACCGGAGCACCTTCCCGGACGCGGCGTCCATTTCGTGCAGTTTGTTGCCCAGGTTCCCGACGACGTAGAGACGTTGGCTATCCGCCGAGACCGCGAGCCCGGACGGAACCTCATACGTTTGTTTCGGCGCCTTCGCGTCCGGAACGGCGAAGGCGGTGGGGAGGCTGAGTCGCTGCTGTTTATCCATGGTGAACACCCTGATGTTCCGCCCACTGCTGGCGAGGTAGAGGCGCTTGCCATCGGGGGAAAAAACCAAGCCCGTGAAGCTGAGTTGGGCGGTGTCGGCACTGGCGGTCTTGTTGGTCTTGGCACCCTTGCTCGAAACGGCTGGGTCGTTCTTCACGGCGGGCGGATTGGTGGATAGAGAGAGGGTCTGCAACACTTGGCCTGTCGTAGGATCGATCACGACAAGGTTGGTGAGTTTCCCGGTCGTAACGAGCGCCTTGCCGTTCGGACTCAGCGCGACCGCCTGGGGGCGCATGCCGGGCAATTCCACCTGCCGTCCAGCGGGAGTGAGCAACTGGCCGGTGGACGTCATGTGGGTGCCTGCGGCGAGGCGCCCCACCGACGCACGGGGTGAGATGCCACCGTCGTTCTTCTGCCCGTTCCGCAAACACCCCGCCTGCAGCACGGCGAAAACGACGCCGAGGCCACATACCCACGCCCATCGACCGAAAAAGGACCTGTCCATCACGGCCATGCTACGGAGCGGAGATCGCGATGGCAACCGGACAAATCGTCTCCGGCCTTGGTCTCGACGCGCTCATCTACACGCGGGACAACCCAACCGGCAGCACGCTGCACTGGCAGGAATCCCCCGATGGCACGCGCGTGCTGACGCTCTCGCCGGGAGGCTCAAGTCCTCGTTCCAGTATCCCGTGGCCCCGCTCTACCATGCCTGGCTCCAGATGTGCCTGAACATGGACCGCAACACGCTCTGGGGCGCCGCCGGCGGAATGGTCTTCGAGAATCCCACGTCGTGGGACGTGCGCGACCGGTTCAACTCCGTCCAAGACATCTCCGCGAAAGCGCGAGACTGCCGGAGGGAACCTGTATTGCTGGCCTGGCCTGCCAGCCTGACTCGGAGGGCCAGACGACCTGCCGCCCCGTCCGGTTCCGCGAGCCGATGCCTTGCCCCACTGGACCCGCCTCGTCAGCCACGCGGGCGTGACGGCGCGGGGCGGTCTGCCGAAAACCGACTGGCTCTGCCGCCATGAATAATCCGCCGCGCATTCTCAACACGCTCGATCTCATCCTCACCAAAATGGCGCATGGCGATGCGAACGACCTGACCGACATCGAGTTTCTGCTGACCCGCGAACCGCTGACTGCCGATCAACTGCGCGCCGCGTTCGCTCGCGCCCGTGTGCCCGATCTGCCGGAAACGCAGGCTCTTTTTCGCGCCGCCCAAACCACAGTTTTGGCACTGGCGAAGCCTCAAGGACCCACGAGTGGAGTTCGATGAGTGGATTGCCAAAGCAGCAACACCCGCCTGTGAATCCCGTGCATCCTGTCCAATCACATGGAACACTAGCAATTGACTGAAACCATCATCGACTGCGCGATGAAGGTGCATCGCACTTACCGACCGAGACAGGAAACGAACGGCTGACAGGATGAACAGGATTTGCAGGATTGAGGATTCTCATGGCCCTCGAATACGAACCGGGTTTGCTTCTCATCCTGCCCATCCTGCAATCCTGTCCTCAAAGTGCGCCGAGTCGTTACTCCACCGTCACGCTCTTGGCGAGGTTGCGGGGTTTATCGACATCGCACCCGCGAACGACGGCCACGTGGTAGGCGAAAAGCTGCAAGGGGATTGTGGCCAGCAATGGGAAGAGGAACTCGGGCGACTCGGGCACGTGGATGACATCCTCGGTGTGCCTGGCGAGGGTCTCGTCACCTTCGGTTGCTATGGCGATGAGGGGCGCTCCGCGCGCCTTCACCTCCTCCAGGTTGCTGATGGTTTTTTCGTAGAGAGGCCCGCGCGGCGCCAGGATCACGCAAGGGGTCTCGCGGTCAATCAGGGCGATCGGCCCGTGTTTCATCTCGGCGGCAGGGTATCCTTCGGCGTGCACGTAGGAGATTTCCTTGAGCTTGAGAGCGCCCTCGAGCGCCACCGGAAAGCTGATTTGACGTCCGAGATAGAAAAAATCGCGCTTTTGGGCGTACTTTTGAGCGATTTGCCGGATTCGCTCGTTTTGCGTGAGGATGCGCTCCATTTGTTTGGGCACGGCTTCCAGAGCCTTTACGATATCCATTCCCCGAGTAGTGGACATCATTCGCAGACGTCCCATGAAGAGGGCGAGCAGCGTGAGAACGGTGACCTGGGACGTAAACGCCTTGGTGGACGCCACGCCGATCTCCGGTCCGGCGTGGAGATACACGCCCCCATCGGCTTCACGGGCGATCGTGCTCCCGACCACGTTGCAGATGGCCAGGACGCGGTGCCCGCGCCTTTTGGCCTCGCGCAGGGCCGCGAGAGTATCGGCGGTCTCCCCGGACTGCGTGATGACGAGGACGAGCGTGTGCTTCTCGATGGGAGGGTTGCGGTACCGGAATTCGCTGGCGTACTCGACCTCCACCGGCACGCAGGCGAAATCCTCCAAGAGATACTCACCCACCAAGCCGGCATGCCAACTCGTGCCGCAGGCGGCGATGACGATCTGGTCCACTTCGCGGAGTTCTGCCGCGCTCATGTTGAGCCCGCCAAACCGCGCGGTGGCCTCATCGTGATCCAAGCGGCCCCGAAGGGCGTTCTCGATCGTACGTGGCTGCTCGAATATCTCCTTGAGCATGTAGTGCGGAAACTGCCCGAGGTCGGCGGCGTCGGCGCTATACTCGACTTGGCTCACCTGGACTGTGGCGGTTCCCGATACAATGCTAGCCACCTGGTAATTCTCGGCGGTGAGGGTAACAACATCGTAGTCGTTGAGGTAAATCACCTGTCGTGTGTGGGCGATCATGGCGGTGACGTCGCTGGCGAGAAAGTTCTCGCCCTGGCCCAGTCCAACGATCAGGGGAGATCCGCGCCGGGCGCCGACCAGGACGCCGGGTTCGTCGCTGCTGATTACGGCAACGCCGTAGGTGCCGATCACCCCCAGGCTGATGTCCTGGCCCGCCTCGATCGTGACCGTGCCGCCGGAACCCGCCTTGCCTTGGCTGTTGGCTCCCGCTGCGTCAATTCCGTCACCGAGGACCGCCACGCTGCCACTGCCCGCCGTCAGCGTCAGACCACCGCC
>Ga0209514_10001438_pt1 | contig 41030 bp, 40 predicted proteins | sample Subgrocontami58m_FD_187452 | JGI IMG/M metagenome (GOLD analysis project Ga0209514, IMG submission 187452) | Subsurface groundwater microbial communities from S. Glens Falls, New York, USA - GMW37 contaminated, 5.8 m (SPAdes) (version 3) | ecosystem: Environmental > Aquatic > Deep subsurface >...
GCGCGGCTCCCGGCCGATGATGAAGAACGGATCGCGCGCCACCACATCGCAGAAACACACCAGGTCTGATGCAGGGTCGGCGGCATGCGTCAGCAATACGCGCAGCGGCCCGCCCCACATCGCGTCGATGCGGCCCGCCCGCAGCTCGGCCGCCGTGTCGGCGGGATTGGCGCTATTGCGCAGTTTGACCTCCACCTTTTCGGCCTCATACGCACCGATCGCGTGCGCGGCATAGAACGGGGCGTAGAAAAGGGCGCGGAAATTCTCAGACAGGGTGATCATCACAACTTCCTTCGCGGACGAGGCCGATCAGAATGCGCTAAGCACAAGCAATTGGCAATCGCAGCTCCGGGCTCAAAAGTTCTTTATAGTACGGCTGTACAATTAATATCTTCGAAGGGGCCGCACATGGGGAATTTTACACGGCCGATCGCGGGCGCTGTCGTTGCGTGCGCCGCAGCGCTCGCCTATAGCGTCACGACAAGCGCCGCGGACGATTATCCGGTCAAGCCCGTGCGCGTGGTCGTCGGCCTCGTGGCCGGCGGCTCCGCCGACATCATCGCGCGCGCCATAAGCCAGAAGCTCACCGATGCCTTCAAGCATCCCGTCCTCGTCGAGAACCGTCCGGGTGCCTCGGGCATGATCGCAGCGGAGCTCGTCGCCAAGGCCAATCCGGACGGCTATACGCTGTTCGAGGCCTCGATGACCACCCACAGCATCGGTCCCCACATCTATAGGAGCCTGTCCTTCGACGTCATCAAAGACTTTGAGGCCGTCGCCTTGATGGTGCGCATCCCATTGGTGATGTTCATCAACGCCTCGGTGCCGGCCACGAACCTGAAGGAATTCGTCGCGCTCACGAAAACCAATCCGGGCAAATACAACTACAGCTCGGCAGGCCCGGGCAGCCCGCCGCACCTCGCGGCGGAATTGCTCAAGCTCAAGACCGGCGCCCAAGTGCTGCACGTGCCCTACAAGGGAACCGGCGCCGCGCTGCCCGATTTGGTGGGCGGGCAGGTACAGTTGATGGTGGACGGCCCGCCGCCGTTCCTTCCCTATGTCAAATCGAGCCTACTGCGGTCCACTGGATTTTCACTCTTAAAGTCTGTAACAAAACGAGGCGCAAGATGCTAAAAACCCACGGACGATACGATTACTCCGCCATCACCAAACGACCTGACTACAGTTGGCCCGGGGGCAAGCGCCTTGCAGTACACCTATGCCTCAACGTAGAGCATTTTGCGTTTGGCGAAGGCCTAGGCAACGACTATGCGGTCCCCCATCCGCAGCCGAACCACCGGAGTTTTGCGTGGCGCGACTATGGCAACCGGGTCGGCGCCTGGCGCCTGATCGAATTAGCCGAAGCTTATGACCTGCCTTACGGCCTGCTGACGAATACGGAGCTCTACGACTACTGCCCGGAATTGATCAGAGCCTTCAGCGAGCGCGGTGATGAGATCGTGGGGCATGGGCGCACCAATGCCGAACGCCAGATCGACATGAGCCTCGAAGAGGAGCGGGCTTGCATACTTGAGACTGCAGCCCAGATCGAAAAGTACGAAGGCGTGCGGCCCAAGGGCTGGCTGGCACCGTATATCTCGCAAACCTATCATTCGCTCGACCTACTCAAGGAAGCCGGTTTTCGCTATATGATGGACTGGTCGCTCGACGACCAGCCCGTATGGTTCCGCACTGCCCATGGCCCGATCCTGTCGATCCCCTACGCGCACGACCTCAATGATTCATTGGAGTGCGTCACTCGCCGCACACCCTCGCAGCTATTCTGTGACAGTCTGATCGACCAGTTCGATGAAATGCTGGAGGAGTCCGAGCGCCGGCCCCTGGTTATGCCGATCGTGCTGCACAGTTTCATCCTGGGCCAGCCCTACCGGTTGCGCCAGTTCCGCCGCGTGATCGAGCACATCATGCGGCATCGCGACCGGATCTGGTTGACCCGCGCAGGGCAGATCTGCGACTACGTTGAGACTCTGCCCGACGGCATAGTGCCGGGCCGCGCATGAATCCGGCGCAGCTCACCGCTGTCCAGGCCGCGCGCCTTATCCATGCCGGCGAGCTCAAGTCCGAGGACCTGGTCAAGGCCTGCCTCGATCGCATAGTGGAGCGCGATGGCGAGGTCCTTGCGTGGACCTGCTACGACGCCGAACTTGCACTGCGTCAGGCGCGTGAACTCGATCGCGCACTCGGACCGCGCGCGCCCTTGCATGGCATCCCTGTGGGTGTGAAGGACGTAATCGATACCGCCGACCTACCGACGCAGTACGGCTCGCCCATTTACCGCGGTTTCCAACCGCGTTGGGACGCGTCCTGCGTATCGCTAGCGCGCAGCGCCGGCGCCATCGTCCTGGGCAAGACCGCGACCACTGAATTTGCCAGCATCCATCCAGCGACAACCCGCAATCCGCGGAATCTGGCCTATAGTCCGGGCGGTTCTTCCAGCGGTTCGGCCGCGGCCGTGGCCGACTATATGGTGCCGCTGGCCTTCGGCACCCAGACCGGAGGCTCAACCATTCGACCGGCGGCATTTTGCGGTGTGGTCAGCTACAAGCCTACATTCAACCTGATCAATCGCGCCGGCCTTAAGTTCTCGGCCGAGTCGCTGGACACCATAGGCTTGTTCGGCCGCAGCGTTGAAGACGTGGCGCTTTTCGCCCATGCGGTCTCCGGCCAGAGCATGCCGGTGTTCGGACAGCTGCCGGCCGTGCGCATCGGCTTGCACCGTACGCCGCGCTGGCAGCAGGCAACGGCCCCAGCACAGCGCTTGTTGGAACAGGCGGCGCAGCATCTGGCGGCGCTCGGCGCCCTGGTTCAGGACCACGAACTCGGGCCCGGGTTTGAAGTGCTCTATGAAGTCCAAGGTGTGATTATGGGCTACGAAGCGGCCCGCGCCTTCGCTTGGGAAACACGTAACCAGCGCGAGCTGCTCAGCACCGAATATGCGCAACGCATGGACCGCGGCATGGCGATTTCGCACAGCGAATACCGGGCCGCCCTGGCCCAGGCTGAGTACTGCCGCCAGCGTTTTGCGGGCGAACTGTCCGGGCTCGATGTGCTGCTCACCCCCAGCGCCACGGGAGAAGCGCCGCTGGGCCTGAATTCTACCGGTGACTCCCTGTTCAATCGCATCTGGACTCTGCTCGGCGTTCCCTGCATCCATGTGCCTTTCGGCCTAGGGCCTCAAGGCCTGCCGCTGGGTGTGCAGGTGGTCGGTTCGCGCGGAAGCGACTTGGCCACTCTGTGCTGTGCCCACTGGATCGAGTCGAACCTGGCTGTGCATTGCGCCAATCCCATTGGGGGCAAAGCACTTCGCTGAACGGACGGCAACACCTTGGGATTCGAACTTCTCAAGCCGCGCCACAACTGCACGACGTCGACTGTTGTGCGCCGCAAATGTCCACCGCGTGCTCAATTCAACTGACCGCGCCTGCCCGCCAGAGGATGCAGGCGGATCCCGCGGCTATCAGGAATACCTTGGCCAGTTTGCCAAAGACCCGAAGCAAGAAGCGGTACGCGAAATCTTGCACTGGGCGGGAAAAGATTCTTTCCTCAGAGCCTCGATTTCCGTGACAAAACGCTGGCCAGCATAAGCAATGCCGCGCCGATAGGCATGGAATACGCTAGCCCCTTTGTGGAAAACAGGAGCAGTTTAGTCGGCACGGTATGAAGACTGATTCCGCCGATGAGCGGACAGATAACATCGGTTCCCGCGCCTGCAGTACAGCCTGCCATTGCGAGTAGCGCCAAGAATGGCCAAGTCAAAACAGGTACAAACATCACCAAGAGTCCAGCCAATCTGAATGCCTTCATGCGCTCGTTCCTCATTTTGAAAATGACCAAACCCAAGCAATTCGCATGCCAATTCAGAAATATCGTGTGAACACATGGTATTGCATCACGACGGCCGAACCCTTTGGCATCGCTGTTGTCGTCCGGCACGGACGACTTCTGTATCGCAGGAGAATTCATCCACTGGTTCAGGAGCTTGGCTTGTTGCCCTAGCCCGACAGTGACGCTGGTCAGAGCTTTGCTCTTGCACGAAGATCAATGCGCCCCGGCAACCCACGTTCCGACTTCAAACGCAGGCGGAATGAACCTGGGTTGAGTCCCGGAGTGCGAAGAAATCGAAAATCTGAAGTTGAAATTGATAGTGTCTATATAATCGTTGACAGGTTACGACCGATCGGTAAGACTTTCCATTACCCCATGGACAACGATAACGCTGACTCGCTGCAGATCGACGATTACGAACAGGCAGTGGAGCTGTTCTATGAGCGTGGCTGGACCGACGGCCTGCCAGTGGTCCTTCCTACCCGCAGGCTAGTCGACGCCATGATCGCAGGCCGGGATCGGAATGAGAGCCTCGGCCCAGTGCCCCCCAAGGGGGGCGAAGCTACGCTTGAAAAGCTCGCGATCAACGCAGTGATGGGCGGATGCCGGCCGGAACACTTTCCGATCGTGATCGCCGCGATAGAGGCGATGATGACGCCCGAGCACAACCTGAATGGTGTGACTCAGACGACACATATGTGCGTGTCGCTAGCCATCGTCAACGGCCCCATTGCGAAAGCGTTGAACTTCAATTCGCGCGACGGCGTCTTTGGCAACGGCTATCGTTCCAACGGCGCCGTTGGCCGAGCCATCCGTCTGGCTATTTGGAACCTGGGCGGCGCCGTACCCTGGGATACGGACAAGGCGACGCTGTCGCACCCCGGCGAATACGCTTTCTGCATCGCCGAGGAAGAGGAAGACAATCCCTGGGAGCCGCTGCACGTGGAGCGCGGCTTTGCTGCCGGTTCGAATGCCGTAACGGTCTTTGCCTGTGAAGGGCCCCATAGCATCCTGTGCCACGGGACGCCGGAAGAGATGCTTCACGGGCTGACGGACTCTATATGCTCGCTGGGAAACAACAACGTGCATATGGGCGGCCAGACTTTAGTGGTTCTGAACCCGCTTAACGCGGAGGAATTCGCCAAGCGCGGCTGGTCCAAGAACGAAGTGCGACAGTATCTCTGGGAGAACGCACGCCGTTCGCTATCGGACATCAAGGCTTGCGGCATTGTGCACCAGCAATTCCGCAATGCGCAACAGGAAACCGGGCGTTATCCGTTCCGTTACAACCTCGACAATCCCACGACGATGGTACCCGTTACCCAAAAGCCGGAAGACATCCACATCATCGTGGCCGGTGGGCGAACCTATTTTGCCGCCGTGCTTCCCGGATGGGGCAGTTTTGGCGGCTACGCAGCCACCGTCCCCATCCGGCAGCTACCCCTCAAGTAAGAAGGAACACAGCATGGATATCATGATTCCTGTTTGGCAGAAAATCAGCGCGCCACAAATCGCTGCGAAAGATCTGCAGGGCCTCAAAGGCTCCAAGGTCGCCATCATCGACGACAACTTCGACGTACCCTTCACGAGCCATTTGGAGAAGCTGCTGCGCGAAGTGCATGGTGCGCTCGTTGAGCGTTTTGTGAAGCCGCTGGGCACCGCGCCATCGCCAAAGTCGCTGATCGAGGCTGCTGCCAAGTCGCGCGTAGCGATCGTCGGCATCGGATTATGAGGGTCCTGCACGTCAGGCAGTGTGCTTGACTCCGCAGCGCTAGAAAAAAAAGGCATCCACACGGTCACCGTGGTGTGGGATACGTTCGAGAAAGCCGCTCGCATCGCTGCGCGCGTCCAGGGTGTGCCTGATCTTGAGCTGGCGGTGATCCCCCACCGCATCGGAGGGCAAACCGCCGAGGACCAGATGGCCAAGGCCGATATGGCGCTGCCCGACATCGTGAAGCGTTTGCTTGCAACCTGAAAGACGCATGGCGGGCTCGACGCATCGCGGTTCCATGCCCTGCTCGATGTTGAGCGCGCGTAACTGAGCCAGCACACATTTGAGTTTGCCGTTGCACGAACGCACCTATACCTCAATTCGGCGATACGCTCGGTTGACCACTTGGACAAGGTCGGAAATCTCTTCGGTACGGTACTCACCACTGCTCGACGAATAAACGCCAGGAGCCCATTAATGAAGTGCAATCTGATTAGAAATGTCGTTCGCGGTCTCATGTTGGCGGCGGTACTGGTTGGCGCCACCGCGGCAATGGCGCAGGACACCTACCCGAGCAAGCCCGTCAAGATCGTCGTGCCGTTCACTCCAGCAGGCGTGGCCGACATCGTCGGCCGGGCGATCGCGGAGCGGCTTTCCAGGGCGCTGGGACAGCCAGTCGTCGTCGAAAACAAGCCGGGCGCGAATGGGGCGATCGGCGTGGATTCGGTCGCGCACGCAGCACCTGACGGTTACACGATGGTCCTAAGCACACTGGGCCCCATCACCATCATTCCCAACGTCCAGAAGGTCAACTACGATCCGCTCAATGGATTGATACCGATCACGCTGGCCGTTTCGCTGCCCATGGTCCTCGTGGCCAAACCGGACTTCAAAGCGAGGAGCATTCCCGATCTCATCCAGATGGATCGCGAAGGCGCAAAGCTTTCTGCGGGCACCTCGGGCATTGGAGGCCCGAGCCACCTTGCGCTCGAACAATTCAACCAGATGGCGGGAACGAAGATCACCCATGTTCCCTACAAGGGCGAGAATCCAGCCATCACCGATCTCATGGGTGGACAGATCGGCCTCGTAATCACGACCCTGGCCACTGCCGTACCGCAGATCGAGGCCGGGCGCATCAAGGTGATCGCTGCGTTCGGCGCGAAGCCGCCGCCGTCGATGCCGAACCTGCCCACGATCGCGCAGCAGGGCTTGCCGGGATTCCAAGCGGAGGCGTGGCAGGGCGTGTTCGTTCCCGCCGGCACGCCGAAGTCGATCGTCAATCGCCTCGGCAACGAACTGGTCAAGATGCTGAATTCGGCGGAAATGCGCAGCTACCTGCGCGCCCGCGGCGCCGAGCCCGTCGGCAATTCCGCAGAGGAATTCGGGGCGTACGTGCGTAGCGAATACGACAAGTACGGCAAGCTCGCGCGCAGCATCAACCTGAAGCTCGAGTAAACCGAAGCGATAAGGTACTCACGATGCAATACTGCGTGATTGCCGGTGGCCGAATTCGTTGCGTCCAATGCGCGGCAAAATCGAAACTATCAGGGGAACCATGTCGCGCCGCTGCGATGCTTGGAAGAAAGCGTGCAAATTCCATGGCAGAAATTCAACGGGGCCAAGAACTGCAGCAGGCCGGGCCGCCTGTGCCTAAGCGAAAACGCTCCGCGGCACGGAAACGCGCCATAAGGGCAGAGATATAAGCGGATCTAAAGCAGCTAAGAGATCTTTTTGAAAAGCCAACGCTGGCCGGAATTTCAGGAGGCAGCGGGCATCGGCCGCCAATAGCCTTCGCCGGCCTTCGCTGCGCAAGATGCGAGACCTGGTGCAGGGTGGCCAGCCGGTCGGGATTGAGACCAGTGGCTACCTGTTACTCATGCTCTAGGACATCGGCTTGCTGTGTTCGGCCGAGACCGGGTTGGTCACGCCCGTGGCGGCTAAGGTGCGCGTGGCGTCGACTCTTGCGTAGATCCAGAGAATCTTCATCGGCTCGGTTTTGGACACGTTCCGGAAGCGGTGTACGACATTCGGCGGGATATAGGTCACGTCGTGGGGCTTCACGCGGTACTCCAGTCCGTCGATGTCGAGGATCGCCTCGCCCTCCATCAGAACCACGCTCTCCTCGCAGTTGTGACTGTGAAAGGCGATCTCGGCGCCGCCGCCGAACGACGTGTACCCCGTGATGAAGCTCTGTGTGCCGACGTCGCGAGTGACGAGCGGCGTCGTGCGCGCGCCGCCGCCGCGCTCGTGGGTTGGCAGTGTCTCCGGCTTGAGCAGCACGGCGTTCGAGGGGGTCCTGATGGTCATCTCGGCTCCTGAGGCGAAATTGGATAATGCACGAAGGCGAATAGTAATGCATCGGCAACGCGACGCCGTAGCCCGCTAATGTACGCTATGTATAATGCCGCTTCCACGAGGGCCTCAATCGATGTTCAGCACACGAGGAGCAGACAATCTTGAAGCGATTTCTTGCCGCGCTATTGATCCTGCCAGGCTTGGCTGTCGCGCAGAGTTTTCCGAGCAAACCCATTCGTATGGTGGTCGGCTCGGTCCCGGGCGGTACCAATGATGTGGTCGGCCGCTTGATTGCCCAGAAACTTTCCACGCAGCTTCACCAGCCGATCATCGTCGAGAACCGCGCCGGCGCCAGCGGCAACATCGGCGGCGAAGTCGTCGTGAAGTCGCCGCCCGATGGCTACACCATCTATCTGGGCGCGATCGGCACCATGGTCATCAATCCCCATCTGTTTACAAACAAGCCCTGGGATACGCTGCGCGACTTCGCGCCGATTTCGCAGTTGACCTCGATTCCTCAGCTGCTCGTGGTTCATCCTTCGGTATCGGCGCATAACGTCAGAGAACTCATCGCGTTGGCAAAGGCAATGCCGGGCGAGCTGAATCTTGCCTCCGGCGCGTCGGGTTCGGCGCAACATCTTGCCGGCGAAATGTTCAAGAACATGACCGGGACGAACATTATGCATATTCCCTTCAAAGGAGGCGGTCCGGCGCTAATCGCAGTGATCGGCGGCCAGGTCTCCTTGATCTTCGATCAGATCGTCACCGCGCTGCCGGCGGCGCGCCAGGGCAAGCTGCGCGCCCTTGGCGTAACGACATCGAAACGCTCTCCGGCAGCGCCGGACATTCCGACCATCGCCGAGGCAGGCGTTCCCGGCTACGATGTCGCGACCTGGCATGGCCTGTTCGCGCCGGCTGCAACGCCTAAGGACGTCGTCAACCTCCTCAGCCGGGAAACCGCGAAGGCGCTGCAAAGCAAGGAAATCAGCGAGAAGTTTTTTGCGCAGGGCGCGGAGCCGGTGCCGAGCACGCCCGAGCAGTTTCGCGGGTTCTTGAAAGCGGAACTCGAGAAATGGGCGAAGGTGGTGAAGGAGTCCGGAGCAAAACTAGACTGAAACTTTAGCCGACGCCTTGCGCCTGGATTGATGCGTGTCTGGGGCGCCGCTCGCTGGCCTGGCGCGGTCCGCTCGGTTGGTGTTCGCCTTACAGCTGCACCATGCCCATCCAGAACATTGTCTGGTCGCCGACGTCGACATCATATGTGCGCACGAACGTAAGCTTGCCATCGTTGCCTATGCGGAAGACGGACATCCCCGCCGCTACGAGCCGTACCTCGTCGCCGTCCCTGACGTTCACCGGCCGGTTGTGCTGGACCACCAAAAGCCGTCCACTGGGATCGATGTGGAAGGTCCGGGGATAGACCTTACGTGTGTCGATGTGCTGGATGGGCGTAGGCTCACCGGTGGACTGATCGATTGAGTAGACAGCAATGCTGTTTTCGCCGCCCCTGAACACTTTCTTCCCCTTGAACTCGACGGTGCCGTCGGCGCGGTTCGCCACGTACACGAAGCGGCCGTTCGGATGCACGTGTATGGTTCCCGCCAACTGGCGCGGCCTCATGTTGTTGGGCTCGGCCACCGTGTCCTTGCGGTATACGGTGTCGGAGGTGAGTCTGCCCTTTTCCATTCGATACATGTACATCTTGCTCTGTATCTCGAGCGAGACGTAGACCCACGGCTTGGTGGGGTGAAAGTCCAGGTGGCGTGGGGCGAACCCCCTGCCACCGTCAGGTGCGATGGACGCTTCGTTGGAAAGCGCGCCCCTCGCGTAATCGAACATCTTGAGCGCTCCGGGGTCTTCGGGCCTGGTCGGCGTGGCGCCATTGCCACGCGTGACCAGGATCGCGTGCCGGCTGTCGGGCGTGACGCGTATCTGGTGCGCGTAAATGCCTCCGTCAATGGGGCCGGACTGTTTGATCTCTTCGCCTAAGGTGAAGTCCTTGTCGATGCGGAACACCCGGACGCCGCTGGGGATGTTGAAGGCGACCAGGACGTGCTCGGACGGAATGTCGGTGGTGATGTGAATCGGCCGTACCGGCAGTTGTAACGACTCGCCGCGCTTTGCCAATTCTCCCGTTTGAGGGGCGATGCGAAAGACGGTCACATAATGCTGGGTGGAGCCCTGTGTATTGTTACTCGATGCCACGTATAGGTAGTGCCCCGAGGCATGCGGCCAGGCGTACTGCACGCTGGCCGGCGCCGTAATGGCGCTGCGTTTGATGAGCGCCGCGCCTGCCACATCCACGTCGTAGTGCAGGAGCTCGTGACCGACGTTGGCATAGAGCGCCACCTTGCGTGGCGTGTTCTGCGCGGAAGCCGTCATGGGCAGGGCAAAATACCGGTCATCAGCGACAGGAAGATTCTACGGGTAATCACGGTCACTCCTCCTATGGATTGTTGTTAGTGGTTCGAAGCGACGCAATGCGGCGCTTGTGTTGGTCGTGAGCAAATATGATCGGCGATACGCAAACTTTCGCGTGCTTGGAAAGGTCTTTTCTATTGCGGCGCCTCACGCAACGGATCGCGGAATGCTAAGGCATGCATTGCCTTCTATCAAGCGTGAACAGGTGTCGAGCGGGCGCAGAGCTTAAGCGGGGGGGCAGTCCTCGAAGCGGCCGCCCCCTTGTTCCTTTCTGCTATTCACTTTTCCCCGTTGAAGTATTTCTTCAATCCCTGCCAGCATGCCTGGTAGTCGGTCTGCAACTGCTCCGATTCGAGCGCCTGGCGCGTGGGATGGAGCACCCAGCGCGTCTCGAACATGAAGGCGAGCAGGTCCGCGAGTCGCGCGGGCCGCGACACGTCGGCCGCGCGCGCCTTCTCATACGCTCCGCTGTCCGGGCCGTGCCCGATCATGCAATTGTGCAGGCTCGCTCCGCCGGGCAGGAAGCCGCGCGACTTGGCGTCGTATTCACCCTGCACCAGGCCCATGAATTCGCTCGCAATGTTGCGATGGAACCAGGGCGGCCGGAAGCTATGCTCGGCGACCATCCAGCGCGGCGGGAAGATCACGAATTGCAGCGCATCCATCCCCGGGGCCTCCGTGGGTGAGTGCAGTACCAGAAATATGGAAGGATCGGGATGGTCGTAGCTCACCGTACCGATGGTGTTGAAGCGGCGCAGGTCGTACTTGTAGGGCGCGTAGTTGCCGTGCCACGCCACCACGTCGAGCGGCGAATGGTTCATCTCGGCGCACCAGAGCCGGTCGAGGAACTTCACCGTCAGCTCGCAGTGCTCCTCGATGTCCTCGTAGCGCGCCACCGGGCTGAGGAAGTCGCGCGGGTTGGCGAGCCCGTTGGATCCTATGGGGCCCAGATCGGGCAGCTTGAGCGGCGCACCGAGGTTTTCGCACACATAACCGCGTGCGCCTTCGTCGGCCAGCTCGACGCGAAAGCGCACGCCGCGTGGAATCACCGCGATCTCCCAAGGCGCGACATCGAGCGCTCCAAGCTCGGTCGAGAACCGCAGACGGCCCTCCTGCGGCACGATCAGCAGTTCTCCATCGGCATCGTAGAAAAACCGCCCCGTCATGGAGCGGTTGGCCGCATAGAGGTGGACGCGGCACCCGTTTTGCATTGCCGGATCCCCGTTGCCCGCGAGCGTGTAGAGGCCCTGCACGAAGTCGGCCGGCTCACGGGGCAGCGGGAAAGGGTCCCAGCGCAGCTGGTCGGGCGGGGTTCCGAACGCGTCGAACACGCTCTCGAGCGCGCCGCTATCGACCAGCCGGAACGGCGAGTGCATCGCGGCGGGGCGTATGCGATAGAGCCAGGAGCGCAGGTTGACCGCACGCGGCGCCGTGAAGGCGGTGCCGGAAAGCTGCTCAGCGTACAGGCCGTAGGGGCATTTCTGCGGCGAATTCTGCCCGGCGGGAAGCGCCCCAGGCAGCGCCTCGGTGGCGAATTCGTTGCCGAATCCGGACTGGTGCGCGAGCGTCATGGCTGTGCGCTCTGGCGCTCGTCGCCCGGCACGGCTTCATCGGGCGCAATGGCCGGCAGCGCCCTCAGCCGTTGGTAGAGCGGGGCAAAATCGCCAGCCGTGTCCGAGACGAGCCGCTCGAAGCTTTCGATGACGAAATAGGTGTCCTGGAAGCGATCGATGTGGTAGTCGGTGCGCATGACGCGCTCCAGGCTGAACATCAGCCGCTGGGGACGAATGCTGTCGATCGCATGGACCACTTCGCCTCCGGATGAAAGAATGCCGGCGCCGTAGATGCGCAAGCCCGCGTGCGTCTTTAGCAGGCCGAATTCCACCGTGTACCAGTACAGCCGCGACAGCATCTTAAGCGCATCCAGGCGCGCCGCCTTCAAGCCACCGAGGCCGTACGCTTGCATGTAATCGGCAAACGCGCCATCGAACAGCATCGGCACATGGCCGAAGAAATCGTGGAACACATCGGGCTCGGCGATGTAGTCGAACTCCTCGGGTTTGCGCAGCCACCAGGTCACCGGAAAGCGGCGCTCTGACAGGTGCGCGAAGAAGTGCTCGTCGGGAATCAGGCCGGGGACTGCGACCAGCGTCCAACCCGTGGCGAGCTTCAGCGCCCGGCTGGTCTGCTCGAGCTTCGGGATGGCGGCGTAGGCATCGAGCCTGGCAAGGCTCTCCCGGTAGGCCTCGCAAGCGTAACCGGGCAGAAGCGCCCTTTGTCGCTCGTAGAGCCGCCTCCACAGCGCATGATCTTCTTGCGTGTAATCGTCCCAGCGCTGCTCGAGCACGTAATCCGGGCCTGCACGAGCGTAGTCGCCGCGCAGATTATTGGCGACGGCTTCCATTGCTAGGCATTCGCCTTGAGTACCCCGCGGCGCACTTGGTCGCGCTCGATCGATTCGAACAGCGCCCGGAAATTGCCCTCGCCGAAGCCTTCATCGCCCTTTCTCTGGATGATCTCGAAAAAAATCGGCCCGATCACTGTTTCGGTGAAGATCTGAAGCAGGATGCCGCCACCGGGGCTGCCATCGATGAGAATGCGGCGCTTCTTGAGTTCCTCGAGCGGCTCGCCGTGTCCGGGCAGACGGCCCTCGATGCCCTCGTAATATGTGTCCGGAGTATCCAGCAGCTTGACCCCCGCGGCGATGAGCCGGTCCACGGTCTCGTAGATGTTCTGCGTGGCGAGCGCGATGTGTTGGATGCCCTCGCCCCGATAGGCGCTGAGATATTCCTGCACCTGGGAGCGCTCGTCCGAGCTCTCGTTGATCGGGATGCGAATCTTGCCGCAGGGACTGGTCATGGCACGCGACTTCAGACCGGTAAGCTGGCCCTCGATGTCGAAATAGCGGATTTCGCGGAAGTTGAACAAGCGCTGGTAGAACTCGGCCCATTCCGCCATGCGGCCGCGGTGCACATTGTGCGTCAGGTGGTCCACGCAAACGAGCCCCGAGCCGGCAGGGGCGGCCGCCCGGCCTTCCCAGAATGCGTCGTTGCCCGGCAGCGGCACGAAATCGACGTCGTAGATGGTGCGTCCCCAGGTGTTCTCGGGGTAGCGGTCGACAAGGTAGATGAGCGAATCACCTACGCCCTTGATGGCCGGAATAGCGAGTTCCATGGGCCCGGGATGGTTCTCGATCAGCCAGGCATCGAGTTCCCTCGCGCGAGCGTACGCCTGCGCCGCGTCCTTGACCCGGAAAGCGATGGCACACACGGAAGGGCCGTGGCGGCGGGCAAAGTGCTGCGCAAAGCTTCTCGGCTCGGCGTTGACGAGGAAATTGATTTCCCCCTGCCGGTATAGCAGCACGTCCTTGTGGCGATGGCGCGCCACCGGCCGGAATCCGAGTTCCAGGAACAGTGTCCCCATCGCCTTGGGATCCGGAGCGGCGAATTCGACGAATTCGAAACCATCGGTCTGCATCGGGTTATCCATCCGGTTCTCCTTATCGGGCCCTTCACGCTTTGATTGCGCCCGATTGCGCGCGGTTCCTCTGGCGCGCGCCCCGCACACGGAAATGGCTCACTATTACAGCCTTTCTTGGTGGCGAGTCAGCACTCGCGTGAAAAATGCTCGAAATCAGGGACAGGAATTGATCGAGATGTTTTAGGCTTCAAGTGAAGCCCGGCACGACGGGTGAAAATGGTCCGTTGAAGATCGATAACGTTCAAAATTGATGAAACCGATCAGCATCCCTTAAGGAACTCTTCGGTTCAACATGACAAGCGGTCATAGAAGAAACGTTGACATGGAGAGAACGATGAAAATCATCCGATTCACCCAACCCGGCCCGCCCGAAGTGCTCAAGTATGTCGATGCTCCAGTGCCGGAGCCGCAAACTGGCGAGGTGCTGGTGCGCGCCCATTGCATCGGTGTCGGTATTCCGGACGTACGGATTCGAGCCGGCATCTATGATTGGATGCCACCCCTGCCGGCGACGCCGGGTACTGAGATGAGCGGCACGGTCGAGAAGGTGGGCCCGGGCGTCGACTCGCGCTGGCCCGGCCAGCATGTCTATGTTAGCGCGCGCGAGCGGCCACATAGAGGCGGCTGCTACGCCGAATACATCGCGACACCGGCCGACGGGACCTTTGTGTTACCTGACACGATCGATTTCGATGCGGCGGCGTCACTCGCCAACTATCAGGTCGCCTACCATTTGCTGCGCGATGGCGCGCGCGTGCAAAGAAACCAGACCGTCCTCATCTACGGCGCGGCCGGCGGTATGGGCAACGCGCTGATCGATCTCGCGAAGGAGAGTGGGCTCGAGGTCATTGGCGTGGTCAGCGACGATACGCGTGCGCGTTTCGCCAGGGAACTGGGCGCGGATCACGTGGTGAACCGACGGATGGAAAAAATTGCCGAGCGCGTGAAGGCGATCACCGACGGGCGGGGCGTGGATCTCATCGTCGATCCGGTAGGAGGGCTGAGCGTCGCAGACAACCTCGCGATGCTCGCTACGCTGGGCATGCTGGTGATCTACGGTATGCTCGGCGGGCGTCCCTCACCGGATATGGCCGCAGAGTTGCTAAAGCACAATGCCAAATGCCCCGCCGTGCGCCGATTTTCGATTCACCACCTCGACCGCTTGCCGAACGAGCGGCGCTCCGGCATGCAGGCATTAATCGACAAGCTTGCCGCTGGCGTGATCCGCCCACGGATCGGCGCGCGCCTTAAGCTCGCGGAGGCGGTCGAGGCGCACCGGCTGCAGGAAGCCGGTCAGATCGTGGGCAAGCTGTTGCTGATACCGTGAATCATTCCCGCTCGCGTAGCCCTGCAATCCTGGACAACATACTATTCCGCATCAACGATTCCCTGCTTCGATGCAAACGTGCTGGTGCCGAGCTGTGCGGCGAAGACTGCGTTGCGCCTTGGATAGTGGGGCAAGGTTATAATGAAATTTGAAGATTGAACAGCCTGAAAAAAATGACGATACGTCCAATTTAAGGAGGGGTACACAAATGGCAAAATTGCGCGGTGCGGATATCATAGTTGACGCTCTCATCAAGGAAAAAGTGCCTTACATATTTGGGGTTATGGGGCACGGCGTTGTAGGTCTATTGGAGTCTCTCTCGGAGCGCCAAGATAAGATTAAAGCAGTGGGCACCCATCACGAGCAGGTGGCCGGCCATATGGCAGACGCCTACTTTCGTATTGCGCATCGACCCGTTGCGACCTACACCTCTTGCGGCCCTGGCTCGGCGAATATGCCCATGGCATTGGCTAACGCCATGATGGATGACTCCGCCTTCCTTGCCATCACTGGAAACGTGGCAACCAGCCAGTTCAACCGAGGGACGTTTCAGGAAGCGTACCGTTACTATCAAGCGGATTTCCCTTCGACCATCCGCCCTTACGTCAAACGGAGCTTCCAGGCAGCCCGTCCAGAAATGTTGCCCCTGATGATGCGCCAGGCTTTTTCGACAATGCTCACGGGGCGTCCGGGTCCTGTCAATTTAGATGTTCCGTACGACGTTTTCCAGGAAAAGACCGAGGCAGAAGTTATTGACCCGGCGCTGTGGAGGGAAGGGATAGACAACCGGTCCGGGGCGACTCCTGAAGCGGTCCAGCGGACGCTGGACGAGCTCGTGAACGCAAAACGGCCAGTAATTCTGGTGGGTAACGGGGCCGCTCTCTCCGAAGCGAGTGAAGAGGTGCGCGCACTGGCCGAGGCGCTCAACATTCCTGTGGCCTACTCACCTATGGGTGTTGGCGTTATGGCTGCGGATCATGCTTTGACTCTCGGTTCAGTGGGCCGGGACGGGGGCTATCCTGGCAATGAGGCCACGAGCACGGCGGACGTCCTGCTCGCGTTGGGGGTGGAGTTCGACGATCGGGCAGCCAGTTCATGGATACCCGGGTATACGTTCACGATACCACCGACAAAACTCATTCAGATCGACATAGATGAAACGGCCATCGGCCGTAACTACCCTGTTCACATCGGTCTCCATGTGGATGTGCGGACGTTCTTGCGGCAGCTTCTCGCCCTGCATAAGGGCGGGGGTCGCGATGCCCACAGTGCATGGGTCAAGCAGGTCACAGCCTGGAAGGCGGAGTGGACTGAATATAACGAGAAACGCCACCGCCCCGATGCGAAGCCTATCGATCCCGAACACATCATACGGACGATGCGAAAGGTTCTGCCCCGAGACGGGATTTTGGCCGTAGATGTCGGGTCCCACCACACCTGGGTCACCTCCAGATGGGATTGCTATCTCCCGCAGACGCTTATCCAGGCTTGGGGATATGGAGCCATGGCATTTGGTGCGGCGGGGGCTCTCGGAGCCAAGCTGGCCGCGCCGGATAAGCCAGTGGTTGCATTGTGCGGCGATGGCGGTTTCGGGATGGTTCCGCATGTGTTGGGAACAGCCGTGGAATACGACATTCCGGTTACGTGGGTAATCTGGAACAACGGCGGGTTGGGCGTGGTTCGCCCTGATGGAACGAGCCGGTACACGTCCCGATGGAAGCATCATCCCACGGGCAAGGCGTTGCCGCCGGACTACGCGTCCATTGCGCGCGGGTACGGTGCCGTAGGCATTCGAATCGATTCGCCAGGCCAGCTGGGTGACGCCTTAAAGGAAGCCATCAAGTCAAACCGGCCAACTGTTCTCGACGTCCAGGTGGACCCGCAGCGGCCGCGCGTCGGTGTTGGCGGATCGCAGTGGCCGCCCATGCCCCCTGTCGTACCTGAGTACCCCAGGGCTTCATTTAAGCGCTAAAGAACACACGGCAGATCTAAGCGTAGAGCTGGGCTCCCGGATGAGCCTGGCTCTGCCGCTGCTTTTCGAGGGAGGGGGCGTGTCCGAGTGTGCGGGGACATTGGTGTCCTCATCCCTCATTGTCCCGGGCAGAGCGTGCGCACCGTAGCGGATTGTGGCGCGATCACGCTTTTCTTCGTGTGGCCAGTGCGGCGCGCGCCTGCCGGTACACAGCGCGACACTGGCCGATGAATACCGGCAGTTGGGCTGGCAGCGAGAAGGATCAGTTCTAGATCTTGATGTTGGCGGTCTTGATGATTTTTGCGAGACGCGCCATGTCCGCTTTTATCATTGCGGCAAACTGATCAGGGGTCAATACGAAGGGTTCCATCCCTTGGACGAGCAGCTTTTCCTTAAGATCGGGCATCAGCAGAATTGCTGTCATCTCGCTTGACATCTTGCCGATGATTTCCTTCGGGGTGCCGGCAGGTGCAATCAGCCCATACCAGCCTCTCATCTCGAACCCAGGCAGGCCGGCCTCGGCGAAGGTGGGTACCTGGGGCAGGGTCTCAAGCCGCGTATCACCAGTGATGGCCAGGCCCTTGAGTTTGCCGCTCTTGATTTGAGGGATAGCGCCTATGGGATTCTGGAAAGACATTTGCACTTGACCGCCAATCAGGTCCGCGTAGACCGCCCCGGTGTAGGGGACGTGTTGTATCTTCGTACCCGTCATGATGTTAAAGAGTTCACCCGCCAGATGGGGTGCGGTCCCAACGCCCGAGGAAGCGAAGTTGAGTTGTCCCGGCTTGGACTTGGCGAACGCGATGAGCTCCTGCACATTATTGGCTGGTACCGACGGATTGATCAGTAGAACGTGCTGGGACTTGGAAATAGCAGCTATCGGATCGAAGTCCTTGATTGGGTCGTACGGAAGGGAGGAGAGCAAGCTAGGGAGCGCGGCAAGGGTAGAGGATGCCAACAGGAACGTGTAGCCATCGGGCGCAGCTCTTGCCACGGCCGTGGTGCCGATGATCATGTTGGCCCCAGGGCGATTTTCCAGGACGACCGGCTGGCCCAATCTTTCAGTCAGGTTCTGGGAAATCATGCGGGCTAGTAGACTGTTGGCGTTGCCCGGCCCGGTAGGAATGATGATGCGGATAGGCTTGTTGGGATAGGCCTGCTGCGCGACGGCGGTGCCGGCAAGAGCCATCAGCAAACCTGCGGTCACACTTCGCGTAACAGCGGTGAAGAACTTCATTTTGGTGCCTCCTCAGTTGAGAGCGGTAGCAAATTTAATTGTGCTCTTTTTTTCGTCCGGCCAATCGCGAGGGTTTCAGGCTCATTCAGCGCCCACGCGCATTGCGCCAGGAAACATGTTACGCCGCGCTCAGCCTAGCGGCAATGCGGGGGAGGTCAAAATAGCGCGAATTCTGAGCGCGACGTGATCCCCTAAGTCAGTAGCAGAATGGATTAGAGTCCGATCTGGTGAATTAGGGAGATCGGGCGACTGAAGTAGCGTTTTTCGGAAGAGCAGATCGTTGGATTGCTGCGGAAGTCCTGCGACGGGGCTACAGTGTGATCTCATACGGCTAGGTCGCTTTCCGCGCTTCCGACCAACACTCGCGGGCTGAAGAGCGCGCGGCAACCGATCCTCGCAGTGGCTTTCCCCCATCGCGTCCCTGAACTACCCGACGTACCGACGTTCAAGGAACTGGGCATCATGTATGACATTCCGGCGTTCGGTTTCGACTATTGGGGGCCGCCGAACCTGCCGGCTGCGCTGGTGGGCCGGATTTCGAAAGCGATCGAACAATCGATCAAGGATCCGGAGTTCATCAACCTCGCCAAGACCCTGTTGTATCAGCCGGTGTTCTTGGGGCCCGAAGCCTTGCGCGCGAGCATGCGCAATTTCGAGAAGAATATCGGTCCCAAGCTCGAAGCGGCCTTCCCCAGAAAACAAAACTGAGTAAAGCCCTGGAGATGTCCAAGCAGCGGCTACTTGATCCGTGAAACGAATGGAAGCAGATCCGTCGCGCCACCTATTTGACGATCTTGATTTGAGTGGTCTCGATGATCTTCTTGTACCTGGCCATGTCCGTTATCATCAGTTTGGCAAACTGATCCGCGGTGGATATGAAGGGCGTCACCGCTAAGGTGTGCAGCCGCTCTTGGATATCCGGCAAGGCTACGATTCTTGCAATCTCGGCCGACAGTTTGTCGATTATGTCCTTGGGCGTGCCGGCTGGCGCTAAGACCCCATACCAGGTTCTGGCATCGAAGCCCTGCAGGCCAGATTCGGCGAAGGTGGGAACCTCTGGCAGAGTCGACATGCGGGCATTGCCGGAAACCGCGAGCGCCTTGAGTCTGCCAGCTTTGATCGAGGGAACGATGGGTCCCGGGACAGCGAGATAGACGTGCACTTCGTTGCCGAGGATCGCGTTCATAGCCGGCCCGGATCCTTTGTAGGGAACTTGCAGCATTTTGGCCCCCACCATGATGTTGAGTGATTCCATGAGCAGATGACCCGGTCCCCCACTGTCGACCGTCGCAAAATTCAATTGTCCCGGCTTGGATTTGGCCAACGCAATGAATTCTTGCAGATTGTTTACCGGTAAAGACGAATTGACCACCAACACCTGCTCATTGCTCGCGACAGTCCCAATTGCAGCGAAGTCTTTGATCGGGTCGTACGGGGCGGGAAGGAGCAGAGGAACAATGACGTGCGGCATCGCCATCAACATGAGTGTGTAACCGTCGGGCGCAGATTTGGCCAAAGCCTCTGTTCCGATCATCGTATTTCCACCGCCGCGGTTCAGTACGATCACTGACTGGCCCCAGCTCTCTGTCAACTTCTGCCCGACCAGCCGGGACAATATGTCGGTTGTACCGCCAGCGGCGTAAGGCGTAATCAGGCGGATCGGCTTGTTGGGATAAGCCTGCTGGGCGGCGACGGAGCCTGCAATAGCTATCAGCACGCCTGCGGTCACCATGCGCACCACCTCGTTGAACGCTTTCATCTTGCACCTCCTCGTTTCAAGGTTAGCCATCCACGCCATGCAGGGGCCATGTCGGGGACGTTCCGTGGCGCTTACTCAACTGCTAGAACGCCGTCGGTTCGCCAATCCGCTCCACGCGCCGCAAGGACGCTTCAAGCATTTCGTTGAAGCGGCGCATGCGCCGATCCACAGTTTTTGGGTTCCATTCGTAGAAGCCGCGGCCGCTGCGCACACCCAGGTGGCCGGCCTTGACCAGCCGCACCAGCACGCGCGGTGCGCTGCGGCCGTTGTACAGCGTTGGATAGAGGTTCTTAGCTGTGGCAAGATGCACCGGCAGCCCGTTGATATCGCGCGACACCACGGGGCCCAGGATGTTGTAGCGGAATCCAAAGCCGAAACGCACCGCGCGGTCGACGTCCTCTGCAGTCACGATGCCTTGGTCCATCAGGTGGTAGATTTCACGGTACATTGCATGCTGGATGCGATTGATGAGCTGCCCCGGCACGTCCCGCCGCAGCACAATGGGCACCTTGCCCAGCTCCTCGAGCCATTGCACGAAGCGGCGCAGCGTTGCCGGCGACGTCTTCGGCCCCTTGGTTACTTCGACTGCGAGCATGATGTGCGCAGGCACCATGAAATGCATCCCGCAGCTGCGCTCTCGATACTTGAGCACTCGCGTCACCTCGCCGATGCGCAGGCTCGACGTATTCGTGGCGATATACGCGTCGCGGCGCATGCGCGGCTCGATCTCGCGCAGCAGCCGCTGCTTGAGCCGAAGATTCTCTGTCACCGACTCAATCAGCAGATCCACGGACTTCCAGTCGATCGTATCGATCGCATCATGCAGTCGCAGATTGGCGGAAGCAATGCGCAGCCGCCGGCATTCGGCCCTCCAGTACTTGCGCACCTGGGTACGGCGCGCCGGGTCGGATTCATGGACATCGCAGCGCCAGCCCGCGTGCGCGAACGCGAGCGCAATATCGGCGCCCATGCGACCGGCACCGAGGATCGCGACGCAGCGCTTGCTTGATTTATTCGATTTCAGCATTTGATGCACCTCATACATTTTTACAGGGCGACGGCGATGAGCGTTTCCACGGCCTATTCGATCTTGATCTTCGCCTTGTCGATCACCTCGGTCCAGCGTGCAATCATCGCGTGCATTTGCCGCGTGTGTTCCTCCGGCGTATTCGCGATCGGCAGGTAACCGAGCGCGGCAAGACGCTCTGCGAGCGCTGCGCTGCGAAGTGCACGAGCGAAATGCTGACTGACGGTGTTGCGAATCTCGATCGGCGTACCGGCCGGCGCATAAAGACCCCAGTAGGTGTCCGCATCGAACGCGCGTAGCCCGCTCTCCTCGAAGGTCGGCACACCGGGCATGGCCGGACTGCGCTGCTTACCGGTAACGGCGAGCGCGCGCAGCCGCCCGCTCTCGACGTGTTGCCGCGCCGAGCTGATTCCGCCGAGCTGCATATGCACCTGGCCCGAGAGGACATCGGCCAAAGCGGCACCAGTGCCTTTATAGGGGACATGCGCGATTTGCACGCCCGCCGCAAGCTTCATGAGCTCGCCCGCAAGATGGGTGGACGCGCCGACTCCGCCCGAGGCGTAGTTGAGCGTTCCCGGTTTTGCCTTGGCGAGCGCCACCAGCTCGCCGAAGGTCTTCGCCGGCACCGACGGATGAACCACCAAGATCACGGGCGCAGAAGCCATCATGGTGACACCGGTCAGGCTCTTCACGGTATCGAAGGGCATCTTCGCCTTGAATAATCCCGGATTGACGAGCACTGCGGAGTCCGATGCTAGGAGCGTATAGCCGTCAGGAGCTGCGCCGGCAACCGCTTGCGTTCCGATGATGGTTGCGCCACCCGGGCGGTTTTCGATCACGAGCTGTTGCGCAAGCGATGCGCCGATCGCGGGCGCGAGCAGTCGCACCAGGTTGTCCGTTCCGCCGCCGGGTGCGTACGGAATGACGATGCGCACCGACTTGCTCGGAAAAGACTGGGCGGCCGCGCCGCCCACGGCACAGGCCAACGTCAAAGCAACGATTCCCAGCAGAGCTCTACGCATAATTGTTCCTCTTTCTGTCAGTTCCGGAAATCCTGCCTATTCCCTAGCACCTGGCGATCGATCTTCGCCATCAGCCACTTAGCCGCGGCGCGCGGCGCGCACGTCGACGCATGGAAGGACCCATCTTACCGCGCGCCACCAATTTCAAGGGTCAAGGGCTTGCAGCGATGCAGGCCCAATTTATTTCAGGCTTGTGCGCTCGACCTGGTCCCATTGACCCCAGTTGCTTCATTACCTACAATGCAATCATTGATTGCACTCGGAGAAGCCATGGCGAGCATCACGATTCGGAATCTGGACGAGCAAACCAAGGCGCAGCTGCGGGTGCGGGCAGCACATCACCAGCGGTCGATGGAAGAAGAGGCCCGCAATATCCTCAGGGAGGCGGTCTCTGCCGGCGCGGTTGCGCGGCACGATCTGGCGCAAGCGATTCGGCGTCGTTTTGAACCATTCGGCGGTTGCGACATCGAATTGCCCGCGCGTGCGGCCATGCGTGAGCCCCCGAAGCCCGGCAAATGATCCTGCTCGACACCAACGTCGTTTCGGAGTTGATGAAAGCAGCGCCGGCCGTAATCGTTGTCGCCTGGGCGGCGGCTCAGCCGGCATCGAGCCTCTATACGACCAGCATCACCCAGGCCGAGATTTTCCATGGGATTATGTTGCTGCCCTCGGGCAAGCGCCGCCGTGGCATCGAGGCCGCCGCGCAAGCGATGTTCGCGGAGGAGTTCGAGGGCCGTGTCCTCGCCTTCGGGAGTGACGCGGCACTGCTCTACGCTCACATCGCCGCCGACCGCCGGCGGGCCGGGCGGCCGATTTCCGGCTTCGATGCGCAGATTGCAGCTATCGCCCGTTCAGTCGGCGCGGTGATCGCGACCCGCAACGTGGCGGATTTTGCGGATTGTCGCGTCGAAGTGCTCAACCCCTGGGACGCTTGACGGGGCAGACGCGTGCTGCACACCGTCGGCGGCATCTTCGTCGTTCACGCCTGACCCCAGTTGCGGCCGCTCAAATGCCGATCATCCGAGGGCAATTGACTGCTGCCAGTGCCCAGTTTCATCCTGCCGCGCGCGCCAAGCATTCAGCAGGAATACACTCGACACACTTTTCGCCGCCTGGTGAGATCTTCCGCTTGAGGCGAACCTGTGCAATATGTGACCCCGTATCCGCTCGTTGTCGGGGATACCAAACAAGCGGATAATTTGATTCGTGGATCGAATATCGGAGCGCCCAATGGCAACAACCGTGGTGATCGAAGGCGTCAAGGCAAGCGAATTGCCCGAGGCGTGGCGCCAGCGCGTTAAAGCGAAAGGCAACGAGGTGCTGACTGTGACGATCGCCAAACGCAAGACGCAGACCGCCGCGAAGACGGCCAAAAAACCCAATGCGACCTTCGGCATGTGGGCTGACCGCGCTGACGTGAAAGATCCCGCCGCTTACGTGCGCGCATTACGGCAAACGCACGCCAGCTCGCGGCGCTCAGCGGACTAATGCGACTCATCGACTCCGATGTCATCATCTGGAACTAGCGCGGCCAGGAGACGGCCGCAATGCTCCTGGCCGCCGAGCCCTTCGCGATTTCGGCGGTGACCTACATGGAACTCGCGCAAGGCATGCGCAGCGCGCGCGAACTGAAGAACCTGCAAGCTGACTTGGCACTCTGACAGGTGACCATCCTGCCCGGCACCAAGACGATTTCCGAGCGCGGCGTCCGGCTCGTCGAAGAACACTTTCTTGCACACCACCTACAACTAGCCGATGCGCTCATCGCCGCCACCGCTATCGAACGCAAACTGGCCGTCGTTACCTCCAATACCAAACACTTCCAGCTCGTCAAGACACTCAAGGTCGAAGCGTTCAAGCCCCGGTAAATGAACAAGGCCTTGCAGCGGCGGGCATTGGGCGAGCCGTTTCAACTTGACTCTTGTTCGGGCGGCGCAGGTTGGCTTCATAACCCCATGCTCCCAGAATTATGCAATATGGGAAACCTAATCCTTGGTGCCCTGAGGTAACGGAACATGGATAAAGTCTGCCGAATGCATGGAAGCTGCGGCATCGCACGTGGTGCTCCCTCAAGGTAGGCAGCGTAGAATGCATTCGTAGACATCGTGTTACTGCAACGGGGCACGACGCTCCAAATGGAATCGCTTATGAGCCATACCGGATCCAAGTTCTACTGCCATCCTTGTGCTGCGCGCCTTGGCCTCCTTGGTGGGCTCAATGAGCCAGCTACAGCTCCCAGTACATTCCAGGTTGACAAAACTGAGAAGCACACCCGCCCACAGAACATTTCGAGTGGCCTACATTCCGTTCTTCGATCCGGCAGCACATCGGAGTACGAGCGCCTCGGGAAACGCGCGGTCGAAGCAGGGATCCTTGAATTGGAACCGAGTGGTGACCGTACGCTAATCTATCCTACAACGAGCGCCATCGGCACTCTGTACCGCTCCGGTTCGCCAAACGATTCCGGCGACTGCTTCCGTTGGGTACTTTCAACCGACGCCGGTCGTGCTCACGGCTACCCCGTTTCCTCATCCGATTATGCGGGAATTAGGTGCGCGACCTGTGTGACCGCGCTCACATCGTAGCGTTTCCCATAGCCGCAAACTCCAGCCATGACGTACGATAGCAGAACCAGAACAATTACCATCGAACGTAATGCCGACCAGACCGACACTATAGTTGACCTGGGTTCGCACTTCGTCCACAACCTTCGTTTCTACGCCGCGCAGCCAAACGCGCCGAATAGAATCTTGTCTGATTGGAAAACATTAGAAGCATGGCTAGGCTGCGCCGGTCGTGAACTCAACCAAGACGATTATGCCAAGATAGCCGATGCGTTTCGCTCATATGTTGCAAAAGGCGTGCCTCCCTCTGCTGATGCTGAGATGAAATCTGCATTCCGGTATTTCGCAGAGCATGCAAATCATCGAAATCGGGTCGGTGTGACCGCTCCTCCACAGGTCGAGAAAGTCTTCGACCAGATGCTTGCTACTGACGAAGAAATACAGGCTAAGGGACAAATTCAGCTGCAGTCGGTGAAAACAGAAGGCCACGCGGCTAAGGTAACGCACTACGCGAACAACAAATTCATGCGTTGCTGCTCGCTCAAGCTTTGGAGCGGTGAAAGAGTACTAATTTCTATTGCAAGCGCTCCGACCCCTAGCGTCAAGATATTTAAGATGGGTCTATTCGGCATGTTTCGTGTCCAAACCATCTGGGAGTACAACCCTACCATGGCTGGCGGTTACGACGCGTACATCCGAAAAATGATTATGATGTTTCAAGACCCTCTCGCCATGGAGCCGAAGCATCCTCTGGATATCTTGCGGGACCGTCTCCTTCCCTGTAAGTCTATCTCGGAGGTCAGAGATTCACTCTTCAACGCCGAGCGCAGCGTTTCAATATGATGCTAGTACACACGCATAACCGCCGCATCAATTTTGGCGCGAGCAATCCATACTTTGCCCGCTGGACACGGACTGCTTAGGGAGTCGAACAACTTCCAGCCAGTGCCCACTTTTGCCCTGGTCGGCGAGCCGGCCAGGGTTCGAACGTTACTGGACCAATAGAGCCTCGCACCAGTTCCCATCTTCATCCCTCCTCGCGCGGCATTTCTCGACGCGCGCGCCTACGAGGCAGCATTACTCCGCGGTACAATGAATCCACAAGGTTGAGCATCCAAGTCGTTACAGGAGGAGAACGCTGTGGATATTCGTCGCTGGTTGCTGCTCGCGCTATTGTCGGTTGCGACCCAGGTTGCTGCGCAGGACTGGCCGGCGAAACCCGTGCGGCTCATCGTGCCGTACCCGCCCGGCGGCGCATCCGATCTGCATGCGCGCCACCTCGTGGCCAAATTCACAGACTTCCCGCGTCCGGTTGTAATCGAGAACCGCACTGGTGCGGGTGGCAACGTCGCATTCGAATATGTCGCCAAGGCGGCGCCGGACGGTTATACCCTGCTCTGGGGTGCGGGATCCATGACCGTGGCGCCCGCGCTCACCGCAAAACTGCCTTTCGACGTGGTGAAGGATTTCGCGCCGATCTCGCTCGTGGTATTGGTGCAAAACGTGCTTATGGTGCCGGCAAACTCGCCCGCGCACAATGCGAGGGAATTGATCGGGCTGGCGAAAGCGCAGCCAGGCAAGCTCAACTACGCTTCATCCGGCGCCGGAGCGATTCCGCATCTGTCGATGGAGCTACTGAAGAGCATGGCTCGCGTGGACATCGTGCACGTTCCCTACAAGGGCGATGCTCCCGCAATGCTTGATCTCGTCGCGGGGCGCGTGGATATGTACTTTGCGACGATCGCGGGCGGTGTGCAGCAAATCCGTAACGGCAAGGTGAAAGCTCTTGCAGTGAGCGCGAAGATGCGCGCGGCAACGTTGCCGGACGTGCCGACCTTGGACGAGGCCGGAGTGCCAGGGTACGAAATCGTCTCCTGGTTCGGCATCCTCGCGCCGGCGGGAACGCGGCGTGACATTGTCGACACATTGAACGCGCATATTGTGAAAGCGCTCGCTCAACCGGACCTGCGCGAAAAGTATGTCGCATTGGGCTCTGAGCCAACGACGAACACGCCGCAGGAATTTCAGGCTCTGATCCGCGACAGCGTGGCGAAGTTTGCCCAGATTGCGAAGGGTGCAGGAATCAAGCCCGAGTAAGCAGCCTGGCATCGCGCAATTGCCGCCGACGGCGGACGCTCGGCGTAGTGAAAAGGAGAAGCAGTCTATGGCCACACAGATTGTCACCATCGGATTCGATTTCGATGCCATGTCCGGATTCATCGCGCGCGGCATGACCAGTCCGACGCCGATCTCGCGCGGCGAGTTCGGACCGGTAGCCGTGCCGCGCATCCTCGCGCTCCTGGCGAAGTATCACGTCACAGCAACCTGGTTCATTCCGGGCCACACCCTCGAAACCTATCCGGCACAGTGCAAACAGATATTCGATGCCGGCCACGAGATCGGCCACCACGGCTGGACGCACATGCCGCCGAACGATATGACACGCGAAAAGGAGGAAGAAGGACTGGTTAGCGCAAACGAACTGATTCGCAAGCTTAGCGGCCAACGCGCCCGCGGCTATCGCTCGCCGTCGTGGGACCTGTCGCCGCATTCGGTGGCATTGATGCTGCAAAACGGCTTTTTGTACGACAGCAGCATGATGGGCAACGACTACCACCCCTATCGCGTGCGCCAGGGCGATGTGATCGAGCTCGAAAAGCCGGCCGTCTTCGGCAAGGCGACTAAGTTGATCGAGATGCCAGTGAGCTGGACGCTCGACGATTACCCGCATTTCGAATTCCTGCGCACCAAGCAGTGGGTCTTGCCCGGTCTGATGAACGCCAGCCAGGTGCTGGAAAACTGGATCAACGACTTCCGCTACATGAAGTCGAACGTGGAGTGGGGAATCCTCAACTACACCTTCCACCCCTATGTGATCGGCCGCGGCCACCGCATGATAGCGCTCGAAGCGCTGGTGCGCACCCTCAGCGAGGAGGGCGCGCATTTCATGACCATGGAGGAAGCAGCGCGCGAGTACGACAGAAAGTTTCCCTTTGCCAACTGACCGAGGATCGGACATGCAATTCTTCACTGCACGCGATGGACTGAAGATCTCCTACGCCGTCGATGATTTCACCGACCCATGGATCAAGCCCGACACCATGCTGCTGCTGCACGCGGCGATGGGAAGTGCCCAGCGCTGGTTCCAATGGGTGCCGCCCCTCGCGCGCCATTTCCGCGTGGTGCGCTTGGACTTGCGCGGCCATGGGATGTCCGGCATACCCGCGCCCGGCGTGCCGTTTTCGCTGCAGCATCTGGTCGACGATGCGCTCGAGCTGCTCGATTCTCTCGGCGCGAAGGAGGCGCATGTCGTGGGAAATTCCGCCGGCGGTTACGTCGCGCAGAAGCTCGCCATTCAACAGCCGGCGCGCGTGAAGACGCTCGCGCTCTTCGCCTCGACGCCGGGGCTCATGCATAGCCACGCCGCCACCTGGATACCGAAGGTGCAGGAAATGGGGCTGAAGAAATTCCTCGCCGCCACCATCGACGAGCGCTTCGATTCGAACGCGGATCCGCAGCTCGTGCAGTGGTTTATCGAGCAGGCGGGCTCCAACGACCCCGCGTTCGTGGCCCGCTTCGTCACGCACATGACGACGCACGACTTCATGGACGAGATCGACCGCATTCGTTGCCCGACGCTCATCGTCGCCGCGGGCAAGGAGCCAATCGGCCAGGCGAGCACCTACGACGAAATGCAGAAGCGCATCGCGGGTTCGATACTCAAATTCTACGACACGAGCGGCCATAACATTTGCGACGGCTACGCCGAACGTTGCGTCGCCGATCTGCTCGCATTTCTGAGGCAAAATGGCTATGCGTGAAAATGAATTGGGCGCACGTCCGTACACGCGGTCGATTCAAGGAAGCAACCGGATCATGCGTGCCATCAAGCTCTTGCTCGTCCTGTTATTCCTGATCGGTGAGGCAGCGGCACAAAGCTATCCCGCCAGGCCCGTTCGTATCGTGGTGCCGTTCCCGCCGAGCGGCGGCACGGATATCATCGCAAGAATCTTTGCGCCGAAGTTCGCCGAGGCGTTAGGGCAGCCGGTCGTAATCGATAATCGCGCGGGCGCCAATGGCAATGTCGGAACCGAGATCGTCGCGCGAGCCGCGGCCGACGGATACAGTCTGCTCCTGAACGGGGGCGGTACGCTCGCCATCAGTCCGAGTCTGTATGCGACGCTTCCGTACGACCCGGTGCGCGACTTTGCACCCATCAGTCTGGTCGTAGTGCAGGCGCACGTGCTCGCAATACATCCTTCAGTGCCGGCTAAATCGGTCAAAGAGTTGATCGCTCTCGCGCAGGCGCAGCCCGGCAAGCTCAATTTCGCCTCCTCCGGCATTGGCAGTCTTGCTCACCTCGCTGGGGAAATATTCGCGGCGATGGCGCGCGTCAACATGGTCCACGTGCCTTACAAGGGTGCGGCGCCGGCGCTTGTCGATCTGCTCGCAGGACAGGTTCATATCGTCTTCGGAAGCTCGCCGTCGGTGATGCCGTACGTGAAGAGCAACAAGCTCAGAGCGCTCGGCGTGACGAGCGCGAAGCGCGTCGGGGCGCTGTCCGAACTGCCTACGATCGCTGAGTCCGGATTGCCCGAATACATCGTCACGGGCTGGTATGGCCTGCTGGCGCCGGCAGGCACACCCGCAAGCGTCATCGGCAAGCTCAATCGCGATCTGGTGAGTACTCTCAGCCAGCCCGCGATCCGGCAAAAGCTGATCGAGCTCGGTCTGGAAGTCGAGACTTCGACTCCGCTCGCCTTCGGTGATTTGATCAAGACGGAGACCGCGAAGTACGCGAAAGTCATACGCTCGGCAAACATACGCGTCGAGTGAAGCCGCACGGGGATACCCCAACTGCACGGCTAACCAAGGAGTCCCAGATCCAGGCTCCGGCGGCACCCTGCCGTGCCTAAGAATCGAACTTGACGCCTTTCTTCTTCAGCAGCTTGATGGTATCGATGTTCCAGGCCAAATTGGCCTTCAGGATGTCTGCGTACTCGCTCGACGTGGCGAGGTAGGGGTCCAGCCCCAAGGTGAGCAGCGCTTCACGAAACTCCGGCTGCGACACGTACTTGAGGATTTCGGCCGAGAGCTTCTCGACTATCGGCTTGGGCGTGCCGGCCGGCGCCAAAATGCCAAACGGCGCGCGTTTGTGACCGTAAAAGTTAGGCAGGCCGGCCTCGTCGAAGGTCGGCACGCTGGGCAGCAGCGGTGAACGCTTCTTTCCTGTGATCGCGATTGCTTTGAGTTTGCCTGCCTTGACGTGGGGCGCACCGGTGGCGGTGGTCGGGAAATAAAAGTCCACTTCGCCCGCAACGAGTGCGATGAGGGCTGGGCCCGCTCCCTTGTAGGGGATATGCTGTGTTTGAATACCGGCGTCTATATTGAATATTTCTGTCGCCAGGTGTTGCGTGCTGCCTATGGCCGCCGTTGCATAATTCAGTTTCCCGGGCTTCGACTTGGCATAGGCGATGAAATCCGTCAGGTTGCCGGGCGGATGCGAGGGATGCAGCAGCAGCACAAGGTCGGTGGACGCGACGGTGGCAACCGGAGCGAAGTCCTTGATCGGATCGTAGGGCGCCTTGAGCAGGACAGGGGCGAGGACGATGGCGCTGTCCGCCAGCATGAGGGTATAGCCGTCGGGTGGCGACTTGGCCACGATCTCGGTACCGATCAAGGTGCCCCCGCCGGGGCGGTTATCCACGATGAATTGCTGGCCCCAGCTCTCGGTCAGCTTTTGGCCGATCAGGCGCGCGACGATGGTCGTGGTACCACCCGGGGCGTAGGCGTTGACGATGCGGACCGTCTTGTTGGGATAATCCTGCTGGGCGGCAACAGCGCCAGCAATAGTCATCAGCACGCCTACCGTCACCATACGCACTACTGCGTCGAAAGATTTCATCTTGCACCTCCTCGAATCAAGATTAGACATCCACTCCTCGCGCGCCAGGCCGGCAGGCCATATAGTTTAAGGCCTAAATTATTGTCGCCCCCTTGGCTTCACGGACAACTGCCTTTGAGCAGTGACTATAGGGCAATTCAAGACTAATAGAAATTGGCGTAGGGCGTTGGAACGCAGTGGCCAGTTCCTGGCGTGGTTGCTATCATGCGGCATGTAACCACGCCTCGCAGGGCCGCTCGGTGCCCGTCATATAGCTGACAAATCCCGCTGGGAACGCCAAGATTCAGCAGTGGCAGCGCCTTGGCAATTCATTTGATTTCGCGGAATTCAAACGGTCAGCAAACAATCACCGAATCGGCCACCAGAGCCAATATGCAGCCATTAAGCATGGACGTCCAACCTTGAGAGGTGCCACGTGAAAGGTTTTAACGCAGTTGTGCGCATGGTGACAGTAGGCGTGCTGATGGGACTTGCTGGTTCCGTTACCGCCCAGCAGGCTTATCCAAGCAAAGCTATACGCATGATCGTGCCGTACGCGGCGGGCGGGCCCACCGACGTGGTGGCGCGTCTTCTCGGCCCGCATTTGACCCGAAGTCTGGCCCAGCCCATCATCGTCGACAACCGCCCCGGGGGCAATACCATCATCGGCACCGAAGCCTTGGCCAAGTCGGCGCCCGATGGCTACACCATTATGACAATGGCCATCGCGCACACCATCGTTCCCAGCCTGCTGCCGACGCCGTACGATCCAATCAAGGACTTCGCTCCGGTCGCAACGGTCGTCAGCGGGGAACTGGTTCTGGTGCTGCATCCATCGGTCCCAGCCAGTACCCTGCAGGAGCTCATCGCTTTGGCCAAATCCAAGCCGGGCGAGCTCAATTACGGCTCGGCGAGCACCGGTGGCCCGCTGCATCTGGCTGGTGAACTGCTAAACATGATGACCGGAATCAAGACACAGCACATTCCTTACAAGGGCGCGGCGCCGGCCCTTGCCGACCTCGTCGCCGGCCAAGTACAGATGCTGTTCAGCCCGCCCGATACGGCCATCCCTCAAATCAAGGCCGGCAAGCTCAAGGCCATCGCCATCTCCGGCGCGACGCGCTTATCCGCCTTGCCGCAGGTGCCCACTTTCACCGAGGCGGGATTACCCGGTTTCAACGTAAAGAACTGGTTTGGAGTTCTTGCGCCAGCCGGCACCCCGAGGCCTATCATCGACAGGCTGTCGAACGAAATTGCCAAGATTATTGCGATCCCCGAGGTCAGGGAAAAGCTGGTTAGCCTGGGAATGGAGCCGTTCATCTCCAGCCCCGAACAATTCGCCGCATTGATCAGGTTGGACTTCGCTCAGTACGCCAAGGTCATCAAGCAGGCGAACATCAAGCTCGAGTAATCAGCGTGCTGCTGATCTGCTGCGCCGACTCTCGGATATCTACCCGTCGACGACGCGTAATCCTGCTCGGGTGCAGCGACCGGTCGATCTTCAAGCTTGCGTCCGCCCGTGGCGACGCAAGAGTTCCACCAACTCACGCACGTTGGACCATTGCTCGCTGGAGTCGATTGCGTTTTCAATCGCAGTGACACCCGCGGGTGTGAGTTGCACGGCCGCAAGCTCGCGGAATTTCTCGCGGATATCCGACTCCTGGTGAGGCCGCTGAAAATCGCCCTTGGGGCTTTCGCACAGGCATGTACTCTGCCGGCCGTCGTTCAACGTTACCGTTACCCGCGCCGGCTTGAGGCGCGGGAATACGGCCGTCATCGCAGGGTCTTCGCTAACGTGTACGCGATGGCGCAGCGCCGCGAACGCGGGGTCGTGCACTGCGGCTTCGTCTAGCGACCCGAAGCCGGCGCTCCCCTTGAGCACGATCCCGGCTGCGGCGTGCGGCAGCGAATACTTGGAGGCGAAGTAATTCGGAGGATCCGGATTGCGCATCACCGATGCAAAACTGTAGGTCGCCACGTCGATGCGCGCGATCTCGTCGGGGTGCGGGCGCAGTTCGGCGAGGGCGTCTTCGAGCGCATCCAGCGCCGCATAAATCGGGTTGCAGCAGGCACGCAGACGGAAATAGTTGCGGCTGATCTCCCAGCGCGTGCCGAGCTCATCCAGAAATCCATCGGAGCGAAAGCCATCGCCGACGAGGCTGGCAAGCGCTTCCTCGATGGCATCGTCCTGCGCGACAAATCCCGCGAGAGCCAGGTCAGGGGCGAGCGCGGCCGCAAAACCGCTCATTCCGCCACCCACATTGAGCACCGTCGCTCCGGCGACGGCGTTGTTATAGCTGCAGGTCAATACGAGTGTTGCGCCGATACGCAGCGCGCAACTCGTCTGGGCCGCATTCAGACCGCGCACGCGCGCCCCGGCTGCGATCGCACCCAGAAGCGCAGTCTGCCCGTTCGGATGCGCAAGGGGCCGGGCTGTCATTGCAGCGCGCAGGCGCGCGCCGACTTCGTATCCGAGGATCAGGGCCGAGAGCATTTCACGCCCGTTCGCTTGCGCCCATTCACCGACAGCCAGAATGCCGGGCAGAATCTGAACTGCGCCTTGGAAAGGGACATAGCGATGACCTTCGCAGAGCTCGATCGAACGACCCGCGCTGCCGTTCAGGAGCGCAGCCGTACGCGGGTCAGTGGTCGGCCACCCGCGCGCCAGAACCGTTGCGCCTGAGCCTGCGGTCGCACCCAAGCGATCCCGCAACTCGACTACCTCGGGCCGTTCGGCGCCTGCGAGCACGACACCCAGCGTATCGAGCAGCACCAACTTGGCATGTTGCCGCACCGATTCCGGAATTTCCTCCCAGCGCGTGTCGGCGACAAATTGCGCCAATCGTTCGATCTGTTGACCCATTTTCTGCACTCCTCGTGACCAAGATAGGTTTGAACTCTACGCGCTGCCAATGCGCCCGACAGGCCATCGAGCAAGCCATGGATTGCAGAGTGTAAGTCAAGAACCGGCCGGGCCGGCGGCGCGCGGGCGGATTTCACGTGTCCCGACGCTGCCAAAAGCGCCGGCTATTCCGGTTTAATGCTCGACTTTTTCGCCATCTTCTCCCACATCGCAGTATCGGCTTTCAGGTAGGCATCCAATTATGCCGGCGTGCCGCCCCCGAGCCCCACGCCCGCCGCGCAGGTCGGCGTTGCCTTGCCCGTACCGCTCTTGCCGCAGAGTGCGCTAGCGCACTGACATACCCCGCGCCTAGGAATAATGTGACTAATCAGGCCGATGAGGCATTTGCCGCGCTGGTGCGCAATATCCGGTTACAAAGGTGTTGCAACCATCATCTGCCCCGCGGGTTCGTGCCGATATCACAATGGTGGAGACTCAAATGAAAACGTTGCTCGCCCTTGAATCAGATAGCCAGGCCCAGGCGAAATTCACCGCATCGGAGTTGGCGATGCAAATTAAGGCGCTGTTCGCCGCTTGCCCCGATCTCTGCGGCTTCGCGGTCGAAGGCCTGAGTGGATTGCACGGCGATCCGGACCCGCATGACGGAGAAAACGGGTTTGCTATTTCCCAAGTCAGTTTCAGCAGGTCGTTCAGCTGCGATGAAGCTCACCAGGTTTGCAGCCTGATCGTCAGCGTAGTTTCGGAACTGGTTGCTGCGCAGCCGGAAGCCTACGAGCTCTTGCGCGACCGGACATTCGCGCGGACGCTGCACTGATCGGCGCAACGCGTCTGCCCGGTCTGCATTGCCAGAGGCGGCGCAGGTACTCTTGTTTCGACTCGCGCTTTGGCACTTTATCGGGCCGCGCGGCAATGGTACTCGTCGGGTTAGGGTAAGTCAGTGCTGCCGAAGCGCAGCGAGCATCGCCCACGGACCACACTGGCCAATAACGCTACGCCATTCAGTGCCAACTTGGCACCCCCTCGCGCCTGGATGGTCGCCCCCCGCTTTGGCAAGCGATCAATCGATGGTGAGCAAAAGGTAAAGATAGCAGCCATAGATGAGGGCATTGGATGAGGCATCCGCAAATTTGTAACACTCGTAACAGTTGTGGACGGTCGGCCGACAGTTTGCCAATATGGCCCAAGCTTCCATGAAAGGAGAGAGAAATGCTAACCAAACCGTTGGTGATTGCGACGATTGCGGCCGGGCTTTCGCTGGTCACTTTTTCATCCCAGGTATCCGCGGATCCCATCGGCGGCGCCATCGTGGGCAGTGCGATCGGCGCTGCTGTGGGCGGGCCCCCGGGTGCCGCCGTCGGCGCGATCCTGGGTACGGCGATCGGCACCGATGTGTACTACAACGGGGCTCGCCCCGTATATGGCTCGGCGCCGTACTACGATGAGCAGTATCTTGCGCCGCCGTCCGCATACGCATCTTCGCCCGGCTACGCCCCTGCGCCCGTCTACGCGCCGCCGCCGCGTGCCTACTACGAGCCCGCTCCCGTGTATTACGCCCCCCCGGTTGCGCCCGTGTATTACGCCCACCGGGTTGCGCCCGTGTTTTACCCCCGCCAGGTTGCGCCCATGTATTACGCCCCCCGGGTTGGGCACGCGCGGGCTCCCCACTCTTACGGGCCGCGCCGTTACGCCTACGACCGTCCCCGCCACTACTCCGGGCGCGTTGATCGCGCGGACCACCACCGGTATCGTTAAGCGCCCCAGCCGCGCGCCCGCCGGGCCAGAGGCGCGGTCTCCCGCGCGGTCCTCTCGCACTACCGGGCGTGCGCTTGCGCATCCTGGCGCGCGCCGAATTGCGCAGTACCCCTTCGGGGTCTTCGGTTACGCCGCTAACGCAATCTCCACACGTTTGTTGCGTTTGCCTTCGTTGCGAAGCCTAAGCACGCGGATGCCGCCGATCTCGGCGATGTTCTTCACGTGCGTCCCGCCGCAAGGCTGCAGGTCGATGCCGTGAATCCTGAGAAGCCGCACCCGCCCGGCGCCGCGCGGCGGCTGCACACTCATGGTCTTGACGAGCTCGGGACGCGCGTCGAGTTCCTCGTCGGAAATCCAGACAGTTTCCGTTTCCGCGCCGCGCGCGATTATGGCGTTCGCTTCGCGTTCGATCTTTTCGGCATCGAGCAAATCCATGTCGATGTCGAAGTCGAGGCGCGCTTTCTCCGGCGCAATGTTGCCGCCGGTGACCGGCGCCACCACCACGCATGACAGCACGTGCAACGCCGTGTGCAGGCGCATCATGGCATAGCGGCGCTGCCAGTCGATTTCGAGCGTGAGCGTTTCGCCGGGCTCCGGCTGCGGCATGCCGGGTGCGGGGATGTGCAGCACGTGGTCGATCGCATCGCCCTTGCGCGTGTCGGCGATCGCGATCCGCTCGCCGTTTGCGCGCAACAGACAGCCCGTGTCGCCGGCCTGCCCGCCGCCGATCGGATAGAAGATGGTGCGGTCGAACTCGATGCCGCGCTCATGCACTGCAAGAACCTGCGCGGTCGCAGTCTTAAGGTAAGCGTCGTTCCTGAACAGCAACTCGGTAGTCATGGCAATTGGGCGCTCAATGGTGGGTGGGTCAGCATCACGTTTTAGAAAATCGCTTGCGTGGGGCGCTTCGCATCGGGGTTGAAGTGACGCCTGGCTGCGAGAAAACTCGGAAGATTCTTGAGCACGTGCCAGATCGACCAGCGATGCTCCCACAGGCGTTTCCTGAAGCGCTTGATGTAGGCTTTGCTCTGGTAATAGCGCTTCAGGTGCTGGTTGTAGAGATGATCCATCTGCTCGCGCGACTCGAAACCCCTGGGGATATAGACGAAATTCAGGCAGTTCATCAGCCGCCAGTCCTCGTGAAAGCTGCCTTCCTTGCCGCTGACGCACTCTTCCCATATCGGCGCACCGTGGAACGGGGTGAACTTCGTCATGTTCATTTCGTCGAAATCCATCGACTCGATCCAGTCCGAGGTCTTTCGGATCGTCGCGGGCGTCTCGCCGGGCAGGCCGAAGATGAACATGCCCTTGGCGCGCATGCCTTGCGCGTGGACCCGCTCCACGGTGTCGCGCACCTGTTCGAGCGTCACGCCCGTCTTATGGCGGACCATCATGCCGGGGTCCGCCGACTCGACGCCCATCGACACTTGCAGGCAGCCGGAGCGCTTGAGGAGCCTTAGCAGCTCGTCGTCGGTGTGGCCGACGCGGATGGCGCAGTTGTAGTCCATGCCGAGCGGCTTGCGCAAGAGCAGCTCGCACAGCTCGGCCACACGTTTGCGGTTCGCGGTGAAAAGGTCGTCGTAGAAATTGATGTGGTGCACCCCGTACTCGTCGCGCAGCCGGCGCATATGATCCCACACGTAGTCGGGCGAGTTGTAGCGGTAGATCCGCTCGAACACCGTGCGATCGCAATAGCTGCAGGAATAGGGGCAGCCGCGGCTGGTGATCATCGTCGCGCCGTAGCGCTTGATGTAGCTCAACAGCGGCAGGTGGTAGCCGCGGGGAAAGCCCTCGAGCTTGTGGTAAGCGGGGAAGGGCAGGTCATCGAGCGATCGCATGCGCTCCCGCCGCGGGTTGGTGACCAGCGCGTCGCCGTCGCGCCAGACGAGGTTGCCGATGTCCTTGAGGTTCATGCCGTCGGCAACCTCGCCCATCAGTCCTTCGCCCTCGCCGATACACAGGTAGTCGATGAGCGGAAACTGCTTGAGCAGCGGCGCGCCGATCGAGGAGGGGTGCACCGAGCCGAACATGATCTTCACGTGCGGGCGCTTGCGCTTGATGTGCCGGGCGACGTCGTAGGCGTCGAGAAAGCCCGAGGTGGTCGCCGAAAAACCCACCAGCTCGGGGTCGGTGGCAAGCACTTTCTCGGTCTGCGCTTGCGTTCCCACCGGCGCGCGCGGGCCCAGGCAATCGACGACAAACGACGCGTGGCCCCGCTGCTCCAGCCACGCCGCGAGCGAGAGCAGACCCGTCGGCGCCATACGGTTGGCGAGCACGGAGAAATCCGGCTGTCCGAGCACCACGTTGTTGCCTGCCGGATGAACCAATGTCACGCGCATGGCTGGAATCCCTTGTCCCTGGCCCGAATTTGAATGCGTACCCTCCTGCTAGTCCGGAAAATGGCCGCAGCGCGCCGTTACGCCGCTCGCCTATGAACTATTTTTCGCCGCTGACCGCGCGCTTGAATTCCTTGCCGCCTTCCTTCGCAGCACCGCCCACGGTTTTGCCGACCTTCTTGGCGCCCTGACCGATTTCCTTGCCTGCCTCTTTCGTGCCTTTCCATACCTCGCGTGCGGCAGAGCCGACGGCCCGACCGGCCTTGCGCGCATCATCCTTGACGCTCTCCTCTTTCGCCAGCGCGAAGGGAATGCTGACTGCGAAAAAAAATGTAGCAACTACGCAGGCCCAAGTCCAATGAAATTTCATGTCCAAATCCTTTGCCAAGGTTCTGACTAGCTCACGTCGAGCGGCGCGCCCGAAGCGGACGCCGGCATTTCGCATCAGTGCTTAGCGTCGCGAGCGAGCGCGCTTCCTGGCCGCAGCGGCGTTCTTGGCGGCAGGCTTTGCCGCGGCGAGCAGCATCGCCTCCTTGAAACCCATTTCGGCGAGCGTGCGCTGCGCGACGCGAATTGCGCCATAGGCAGAAGGCACGCCGGCGTAGACCGCCGCCTGCAGGATGATTTCCGAAATCTCGGTGGGGGTCAGGCCGTTCCTGATCGCGCCCTTGACGTGTCCGGCCAGCTCTTCCTCGATGCGCAAGGCGGTCAGGATCGAGAGCGTGACGATACTGCGGGCGCGACGATCGAGCTGCTTCCGGCCCCAGATGTCCCCCCAGGCGTCGCGCGTGACATATTCCTGAAACGCGGCGGTGAACTCGGTAATGCCGGCGAACGCCTTGTCCACGCGCTCGTTCCCGAGCACTTCGCGCCGCACCTTCAACCCCGCATTGAAGCGAGCATCGGTTTTCATTTTTACTTTTGTCATGGCGTCTTCCTCCTTTATTTGCGCGTATTGTACGCGTAACAATGATCTAGTCGGCCGGTGCAGCCGGTGAACACATTGCCGTGCTGGAGTGATCTTGACCTTGTAATGGCCGAAGCTTCGCGCTACGATCTTCACATAATCATAAATGAAGCATTAGCGATCGGCTGAGCGCAGGCTCGCCACGATTCTTTGCTCAATGTTCGCGTGGTTTGAATCAGCGCCAAGACGTCGTCGTCGGCGCGGTGTACAAAATCAGTGAGATTGAATTGGCCGTCAATCTCATCCAGGGAGGAGCCAAGATGAGGTTTTTCTTCTCAATCGCACGGGCAGTGATCGCCGACATGTTCAATTGCTGATCACTCCGGGGACGCACGTGATCCGTCGCGTTTTCTACCCCAACGCGCAACTCTGAAGGCAACGTCTATGCATGCTCAAGATGCTCGTCGAGCAAAACTGATGGAAGTGGATCTGACCTCGCGTCGCGTCCGAGAAATCCCAATGCCCGCAGCAGAGGTTCAACGCGCCTGGGTCGGGGGGCTCGGGTTAGGGCTCTATCTCCTGGCGAAAGAGATCACCCCGAGCATGAAGACGACGGACCCCGAGGCTCCCTGTTTCGTCATGAACGGTCCGTTGACGGGCACGGACGTACCCAACTCCTCGGACTGGGCAATAGTCAACCTGCGCCAAAAGCCCGATTACGTTGCGGGCGTGAGCCACGCCCACGGATACTTCGGGGCAAGGCTCAGGCACGCGGGTTGGGATGGCATCATCATTCGTGGGGCTTCGCAGAGCCCGGTGTATCTTTGGATTGACGATGATCGAGTCGAAATCCGCGACGCGCTCGCCTATTGGGGCGAGGATACCTACGAGACGCCTAGACGCCTGAAGCTCGATCTGGGCGACCCACTTGAAATCAGCGTCGCATGCATCGGTCCTGGTGGCGAGAACCTTCTTTTGGGCGCGACCGTGCGAGGTGACGGGACCTATACCTGCGCCATGGGTGATGCAGGCATCGCGTGGGGGTCGAAGAAACTCAAAGCCATCGCCGTGCGCGGCTCAAGGCGCGTGCCCATCGCAAACGCGGGCAAGTTCACGGATGTGTGTAAGCAGTGGAACGACATCCTGCAATCGCAGGATGTTCCCCTGACCCACAGCAACGCCAGATACAGGCACCTGCATAGATACGGGCCCTTTGGCGGCATACCCGTAAAGAACTTTACCGAGCCCGAGTCGGCCATGGCCTGGTGCGATTCCCTGAAGAACGACGCGCCGAAATGGAAGATCAAGGCTGTGGGCTCATGGCAGTGTGAAATGGCCTGCCACCACGAGACCGAAGTGACGACCGGCCCGCTCGCGGGAAGCGTCGTTTCGGGTTTCGGTTCGGAGGTCTTCGAGGAGGTGGGGCCCAACATGGGCGTCTTCGACGCCGGAACGAGCATGGCGCTTGCCGGGCTGGTGGACGGTATCGGTATCCACTCCGGAGAAGTGCCGCGCGCCATCGCGATGGTGATGGAGGCGTACAACAGCGGCCGGCTCACGCTCAAGGATACGGACGGCATCGACCTTGGCTGGGGCAACTACGAGGGCATCATCGCCATGCTCGACAAGGCCGTGCAGCGCGAGGGCATCGGCGCGATCATCGCGCAGGGCATGGAGGAGACGGGCAAGCAGCTGGGGATAGCAGACCTTGCGGTGCACATGCGTGGCGTCGGCTTCCAAGGACATGACTGGCGCTACCATCCCGCATCGATATTCGCTCGGCAGGTCACGTCAGGTATCGGCGCTGCGCCCCAGGATATCACCGGCCTTTATCTGCCCGCCGCCGGCCTCGAAGACGGAGAGCCCAACCTCGGGCTCAAGCAAATCCCCGCCGATCAGAAAGAGGGCATCGGCAAGCCGCTGTTCGATGGCCAGTGCCTGAAGCTATGGGAGGACAGTATAGGCGTGTGCAAGTTCGCCATGGACGGCCGCACTGGAACGCTCGAGAGTTCGGTCAGGGCCGTGGGAAGTCTGCAGGGCTGGTCCGACTTCAGCCGCGAAGAGGCGCTGACGATAGGCGAGCGCATCATCAACCTGCAGCGCCTGATTGCCTTGTATCGGGGCTACAAGCCCGAATCCGATTTCTATATCAGCGAACGCATGCTCTGCGTGCCGAGCGGCCCGGCCAAGGACAAGGCGGTCCCGCTAGGACCATATTTGAAAAAGTGGCGCGAGGAATACTACCGGGCTGCAGGCTGGAATGGCGCGGACGGAAAACCGCTGCCCGAAACACTCGCGCGACTGGGGCTGTCGGATTTCAGTATCGGAAAGTCGTAACCAGGCCGCTCTGGCAGGCCGGCTATGCGGCTGCACCATTCAGCGGCCATTGGAAAGTGATAGCCGGCCAGCGTTGCCGGCGCGAAGTGGAAATCCAACGATGAGCGAAGAGGCGTCAAAATGAAGCTTTACTCCAACGTAGTTCGAATTCTGACCCTGTGTGTGCTGATTGCGTCTGCTGGCCTTGCCTGCGCACAGCAGACTTATCCCAACAAGCCGATCCGGGTGATCGTTCCTTATCCGCCGGGGAGCGCCACCGCCGCGCTGGCCCGCCTTTTCGGCCAGAA